>ULRE01021093.1_pt1 | contig 136800 bp, 109 predicted proteins | sample 1955141 | NCBI WGS metagenome assembly ULRE01 (sample SAMEA4835674, study PRJEB28245) | human gut metagenome | biome: gut microbiome; material: fecal sample | place: Denmark | collected 2008
TGACGCACCATGAAGCAGCTCATCAAAAACATTATAAAGTGCCTCCCTGTTGGTTTTATGTTCATATATATAATCATCTATGTAATTATCATAACCAATTCCTTTTCTTATATAATTGACCGCAGCAAACGGACTCATATTCTTAATAAGCTTTATATCTTCCATAAACTTATCAAGTCTTTCAAGCATATCAGAATTTCCGGCATACATCACTTTTAAACGTGACATATCCACCGGATTACCTAAATATGAACGCGTTATATATCTCATGGGTTTATTGATGATTCTGAGAAACTCTGCCCTGTCCCTGCTGCCTGACGCTATTCTTATATATGCCAGAATATCCTTTGCAATCCAGTGTTCGTATATATCCGGTCTGCCAGTAGAATTGCTGCAGACAATTCCATCAGCCTCAATTCTTGACCTGTACATATCACCAACTACATTCGTCCTTGAAAGTACTGCAATATCATTATAATCAATCCCCTGTGCATTAAGTTCCTTTATTTTTTCTGATAAAAATGTCTTTTCATCATTCAGATTATTAAACTCATATATAGATACCGCCTCTCCCTGTGAACCGGCAGTTGTTATATTCTTATCATAACGATGTTCATTCTCCTCTATAACAGATCTTGCGGCAAGTACAATATTTCCAGCTGACCTGTAATTAACACTTAAAGCTATTCTTTTCACATCATTATAATACCTGTCAAAATTAAGCATAATATCAGGACTAGCGCCTCTGAACCCATATATACTCTGATCATCATCGCCTACAACAAAAAGATTTCTGTACTTTTCTGAAAGAATTCTCAATACATCAAACTGTGCCATATTAATATCCTGAAATTCATCAACAAGAATATACCTATATCTGTCCTGCCATGCATTCCTGTAATCTTCCCTCTGTGACAGTAATTCCCTGCATTGTATAATCATATCGTCAAAGTCAATAAATCTTTTCTTTATAAGAAAATCATCATATGCCCTGTATATAATCCTGAAACTTTCCGGAGGGATGCACATGCTTTCGTACGCTGACAGACTCACTGAGTCTCCCTTTACGCGACTTATCTCAGACAAAACATTATCCACGGCTTCAGATTCATCATCATATTCCAATTCGAGCCTGCACATCTGGTCCCGGACAAACTCTCTCTGCGCAGACTGCTTTATAATACATGTTGCTGAATAATTATATGCAGTCTTAAGTATCGTAAAAAATACAGAATGAAAAGTTCCGAAAGAAACTGCTGCCCCATTATTACCACCAAGTTCCATAAATCTTGATTTCATCTGCACTGCAGCAGCCCTCGTAAATGTTATGACAAGAATATCCGATGGTCTGACATTCTGTTTATCAATCAGATATCTGACCCTGTTAGTAAGAACTGATGTCTTGCCTGATCCCGGTCCTGCAATTACCATACACGGTCCTTTATTATGTTGTATAGCCTGTATCTGTGCTTCATTAAACTGCAAAAGCGGTACTCCTTATATCAATCTTACGCAAACAAATGTATACTAAGATTATATAAGTGTACCGCTATAATGTCAATCTAATAATATATATTTTATATTTTATTAATAACTTGTTATATTATCATCAGAATCATCTGTATTAGATATATCCTTGATAACAACATAATATTCAACCTGTGGATTAACCTGCACAAGAACCCTGTCGCCCTTCTTATGTCCAAGAAGGGCCTTGCCAAGAGGAGATTCTATACTAATCATACCACTTAATGAATCAGCCCTGATTGTTGTAACAATCTTGATAGTTTCTGTACTTTCATCGTCCTCATAGAACACCTCAACAGTGTTATTAATACCAACCTCATCATCTGCTGAAGAATCATCAATAACAGTTGCATTTTTAATAGTTCTCTGTAGATATCTTATTCTGCTTTCATTCTTATTCTTAAATCTCTTTGCTGCATGATATTCAAAATTCTCACTCAGATCTCCCTGTGCCCTTGTTTCCTTAACATCATCAAGTGCTGCCTTTCTGACCTCATGTATCCTGTACTCAATCTCTTCTTCCATCTTCTTGATATCATTTTTAGTAAGTTCGTGTCCCATATCTATCCTTCTTTCTTACTTATTGTTAATAATAACCGCCTGACTTAACATATCCTCATATCTTTCAAAAAACGTATCTGCATCCCTTCTTACTTTCCCCGCAATAGAATCAGCTATTTCAAATGTATTATCCTCCTCATTATATCCACACAGAACAACACAGTGTTCATAACCACACCATATAAACTTATAACCATTAAAATTATACTCCTCTATATATGTAGAATGCATATCTTCTGTATTCCATATTATAACAGGTTTATTATCACAAAGATAACCAATCAGTTGTTCCTTTGTGCTTTCACTGGCATTAACCGCTTCATACTGATAATTATTATCTTCAAAAAAATCATTTGCTGTCCTTACAATCACAGGTGCAAAACAACCAAATGAATTATCATTATAAACGCTGCCAACAAAAGACTCAAACATATCATATGTCGATGAATCCAGATAATTATCTGCAAGATATTTATTAGTAACATCTATCCCCATATAATTAAGAACCATTGTAAGCGATGTAACCTCGCAGCCCGATGGCATATCAGGATACTGATATATAACATTTACATCTAAAGACACATTTGTATTCTCTCTGTTCTCTTCTTTGGATAATTCCTCCTGGGAATACTCTTGAGAGTACTCCTGTGTATGCTCTTGAGTATGTTCTTGAGTATTCTCCTGAATATTATCCTGATCCACTTCTACGTAATTATTATAATTAAACTGTATTATTCCTTCCTGATAAGCATATAAAAACAGACAACTTATCAACACAACCGTCGAGAAACCAAGCACTGCAATCTGCCTGTATTTATGCTTCTTTTTCCTTTTCTTCATATATATCCCCTAACCATTTTGTACCTCTCTATTTTGCCCTTTTAAGATACATTTTGCAAGTAAAAAATCCTGACAGCCATATAAACTGTCAGGATTATTATTATTCAGTCTCGACTTTAAGTATTCTCCAATCTTTTCTTCTCTTTCTTTGATTCAATGACATGCCTTACCGCCATGACCGGATGGTAAAATATCATTCTCGGACCTGAAAAGCGCATAACCTCACGGATTTTCTCACGCATTTCTGGCTTATAGCAATGTACCCTGCAGTTAGAGCAGAAGGTTTTGCTCTCCATGAAAGGACAACGGTCACTTCTTAGTATTGCATAATCATTTAATGCCTTACATTCATCACATAACACACCTTTACTGTGATGTTTCTTTCTGCAGTATATTGAAATCATAAGCGAAACAGTGCGTTTCTCGCGCTCTCTCTTTAATTCAATCTTGTTATCCATATCAGCTTACCCTGCCGTTCTCAACGCAGTACACATTATCCGCAATACGCATTGTAGACTGTCTGTGTGATACAAGCGCAACAGTTCTTCCACTGCCTTCTTCCTTTAAAGACTTAAGGATAATAGCCTCATTTAAACTGTCCAGATTACTTGTCGGCTCATCAAGAAGCACAAATGGCGCATCATGTAAAAACGCTCTGGCAAGTCCGATTCTCTGCTTTTCTCCGCCTGATAACATGTCTCCAAGCTCACCGACATTAGTGTCGTATCCATCAGGAAGCTTTGATATGAAATCGTGTACTGAAGCCTTTTTGCATGCCTCGATTATCTCCTCGTCTGTTGCATCAAGCTTTGCAATTCTTACATTATTCTTAATTGTGTCGTTAAATAAATGTGTATCCTGCGTTACAAAGCTTTCCATAGAGCGCAGATTATCAGTATTAATATTCTCAACAGATTTGTCCGAAATCTTTATTGAACCCTTATCCGTACTCCAGAATCTCATAAAAAGCTTAAGAAGTGTTGATTTACCGCTTCCGCTTCTTCCTGAAATTCCGATAATGCTTCCCTTTGGAACCGGAACCGATACATCAGAAAGTATAGTTTCTTCTCCATATGAGAATGTAACATTTTCAGCAGCAGCGCCCTTAAATTCAACTTTCTCACAGCCTGTAACATCCTTAGTAACCGGCTGTTCATCAAGAATATCCAGTACTCTGTTTCCTGCTGCAAATGTGTTCTGCAATGTGCTCCCAAGATTAGCAAGTGCAACAACAGGTCCGAAAGAACTCATCATTGCAACTACAGATACTAATACTCCTACAAAGCTGATTGCACCTTCTGAATATAATGAGCATGAAACAATTATCATGACAAGATCTGCCACAAGAATAACCGTATTAGTAACCGCCATGTTAAATCCTGTAAGCAACTTTAATCTGCTTTCATCTTCTGATAAGCTGTCAGTTCTTTTATTCATCTCATCAAGCCTTTCCATACCGCAGTTATACTGTAAAATGTCTGGAAGTCCTCTTAAGCTGTCTAACACAAAGCTGCTTAATTCTCCTGATTTCGTTCTGAATGTAAGTCCAGTATCTTTGCTTGCCTTGGATATGTATACAGGCACACACACGCCTACTGCCACATAAGCCACAAGTGCAACAACCGCAAGCACCGGATTGATATGTGCAAGAAACACACACATAATAAGGCTTACGAAAAATGCGATGATAACCGGAGATATTGTGTGTGCATAAAATACTTCAAGAAGTTCAATATCTGAGGTAATAACTGATATAAGGTCGCCCTTGTCCCTGCCCTCTAACTTTGCCGGACAAAGCTTTCTTAATGCTGCGAATACCTTATCTCTTATAAGCGCAAGCAACTTAAATGCTATAAAATGGTTACATGCCTGCTCAGCGTATCTAAGCACACCTCTTACAAGTGCGAATATAAGCACACTCGCAAAGATTACGCCCAATGAAAAATGTATCTTAATCCCAAGCACATTTAACACAGCCATTGCCCCGAAAACTGTTATGAATATAGCCATAAGGTGTCCGATTATTCCCATAATTACAGCAATTGTCATGAATCCGGCAAGCGGCTTCACCATTCCGATAAGTCCGCACATTACTGCGAATCCGCTTTTTTTCTTCTTATCCATTACTGTGCACCTCCTAATCCATAGTTTTCAAGACTCATCTGTGCATCCCAGAGCTTGGCATATTCACCGCCAGCCTTGACAAGCTGTTCATGAGTTCCAGACTCAGCAACAACTCCACTGTTCATTACATAGATATTGCCTGCATTAACAACATTTGCAAGTCTGTGAGATATGAGAATAACGCCCTTTTTCCCAGCCAGACTTTCAATCTGCTTCATAATTACATCTTCACTCTCAACATCAATATTAGATGTCGCCTCATCAAATATATAGTAAGGACTGTCATGCAGAAGCGCTCTCGCTAGTGCAAGACGCTGTCTCTGACCACCTGAGAAATTAGAAGCGCCCTCATTAAGCTTAGTGTCAAGTCCATCCTCAGCCTTAAGGAAATCACTTAAATTCACCTTAGAAAGAGCATCCCACATCTGGCTGTCAGTTATATCCCCGCCTGCCATTTTAAGGTTATCTCTCACTGTCCCTTTAAAAAGAAAACTCTGATGGCTTATATATGTAATATTCTTAAATATCTCATTCTCAGCTATATCCGAAAGCTCAATATCACCAACAAGCACATTGCCTTCGTAGCCCTTATTTCTTCCCATAAGAATTGCTGATATTGTTGACTTTCCGCAGCCGCTTTCACCGACAAGTGCTGTAAGTGTTCCCTTAGCAAATGTTATATCTGCACCCTTAACAACCTTTCTTTCCGGATTGTCCTTATATGCAAAGCTTAAGTTCTTACATACAATTGAAGCATCTGCAGGAAATGCCTTGCCCGTCTGTGAGTCATTCTCCTCTATATCAAGCAGTCTGAATATCTTGTCACTTGCAGCCATTCCATTCATTGCAATATGAAAAAATGACCCCAACTGTCTCATCGGAATGAAGAAATCAGCAGATAAAAGGATTATAAGCAATGCACCTGCAACGCTTACATGACCTGCCCTAAGCTGTGTTGCCGCCATAATTACGCCAAGTGCTGCTCCGCCATATGCAATTAAGTCCATAATAGTTATAGAATTAAGCTGCATTGTAAGCACCTTCATTGTAATCTTACGGAACTTCTCTGACTCTTCATTCATCTGCTTATTCTTGTACTCATCTGCCTTATATATCTTTAAGGTTGTAAGTCCTTCTAGATTCTCTAAAAATGTATCTCCAAGTGCTGTATACTGTCCCCAGTACTTGGAAAGAAGCTTCTTAGCCCATGTCTGCACAACAGCAATTGACACAGGAATAAGCGGTACACATACAAGAAGTACGATTGCTGATGGCACATTTACGAATAAAAGTACAACAAAAAGTGTCAGCGGTGCAAGCATTGCATAGAAAAATTGTGGCAGATATGCACCAAAATATGTTTCAAGCTGGTCACAGCCTTCAACTGCCACCTGTACAACTTCTGATGTCTGTACATTTTCTCTGTAAGCACTTCCAAGTGACAAGAGCTTTTCATATATCTTCTCTCTTAAAGTTTTCTTGACTGTCTTAGATGCCATAAAACTCATTCTTGATGACACTATTGTGCATATGCCTCGCACAACCGCTGCCACAGCAACATATATGGCCGTCCTTATAAGTATGTCTGTATTGTAACTTCCATTGTACACAGCCGCAAACAGTGCCGTTATACCGTACATCATCACAATATTAGCTGCCAGCGAGCACCATTGTGCTACAACATTTCCAGCTATATACTTCTTACTCTCGCTCACAGTACCTATGAGCCTTTTATTAATCATCATATTGATTCTTAACCTTTCTTTAATTAATCAAATCTGTTTCTACCTACAAAACTTTGATAACTTTTTCATCGTTTTCCATGTTCTTTATTTAATATAGTGCTAACATTTATTAGTCAGTACTAACCTTTGTATCGATTGTGAGTTTATCATCTGATTAATTACTATTCAAGCTGTTTTTCCGTGCATTTTTGCACAAACTTTTTGCTATATTGCACATTTGATTAGCATAAGCTAACTCAAACATGCCATTTTACTGGGTTTGAAGCTATTGGTGCAGTTTTGCACAACTTTTTATTATTGCAAAAAAAGCAATGCCAGAATCTATCTTCCAGCATTGCTCTGTATCTTATATATTTAATTTTGTTTTGATTTCTTCTATGTCGTAATTCGGCGCTGACGCTACAACTGCATCATAGATTGGTTTGATGTCTGCCTCTTCTTCCTCCAACTCGGATGCTATTGTTGGAAGAGATTCAGTTCTCCATTCAGGTATAAATAAAAGCAATTCATCTATATCAGTATCGTAAATATTGCAACTGATTCCGGCATGTGAATAACTCCAACTGAACATTTCATTTTCAGGCAGACACTTCCATGAAGTATCTGGTCAACTCCGCTTCCTATGTTAAGAAAGTTAAGACATTCTGCTGGAAAGCATATTGCATCGCCATTCTTTTCAGCATCTATAAATGCATTATTATAATTATATTTTACATTCTGTACTTTCCCCTGCATAAGCATTCCGCTTTTTCTTGAATTAGCACTCACATTTAATGCTCTCATATGAATCATGCCAATCCCATCCCTCACTACCAGTTCGCAAGGATGCTCAAATCCTGCATTAGCCATTGATATATTGGTATTCTCATTCTTTTCTATCTGTTCTTTATATATTATAAATGGAAATCTGTATGTACCATCATTCATTTTTTTACAAAGCTCTTTACCACTAAAGTTCTTCTTATCACGAAGTTCATATTTAACCCTGTATTTTTCCTCAGCATTTGCAATTATAGCCATTGTTTCATCAGTGTTATACAATGCCCAGTGATATGCATCATTACGGGCATTTTCCATGCTTACTCCTTCATACAGAAGATGATTAAGTGTAAGCTCCATCCTTTTTGAATACTTCTCTGCTTTTTCTTTTCCCTTAGCTGTCAATACGGGCTTACGTGGTGTCTCCCTCTCTATAAGACCTTCTTTTTCAAGTCCGCTTATAACCCGGCTGATAACATAGTGTTCTTGCCCCAGCATTCTTGATATATTCATTACACTACGGCTTTCTTCATCCATCTGATAGAAAGCAAGCAATACTCGAAGTCTTATTATTTCCATTGAATCAGACATACGAACCCCCTTAGCAAAAGTTAGAAAATGCTAACCACATGTTTAAAACGATATTCTAATTTAGTTGTAATTTCAACTATAATCTTGCACAGTAAATGATATTATTTATCAATAATCTTTTTCTGCTTCAGCCTGCCCAGCCTCTTCTACTAGTATCCCCAGCATCTGCGCAACTTACTGTATTGAACTTTTTGCATTATCTATTAAATCAAAATATCAAATCATTTTAAATGTATAAATATATTTTGCTTTTTTGCTTGCACTTCCCTGCAGATACGCTATAATGTATAAGTCACATTTAAGCATCGGCGTGTGGCTCAGTTTGGTAGAGCGCGTGGTTCGGGACTACGAGGCCGCAGGTTCAAATCCTGTCACGCCGACTAAAAAGCTCATGGGAATTATTTTATTAATCTCCATGAGCTTTTTTATTTTCTATACAAAATTATTCTTAACATAAACAAGTGCCTTATTAACGGCTGGCAACGATATAACCATAAGTGTTATCACTGCTTCAAGTCCAATATAAGAGGCATTATATACTATTGAATAAAGCACGGCACTGTTAAAAAAATCCGGAGTATATACTGCAAAGAATATCCATCCAGACAGGAATGAGCATATAAATCTTCCTATAACTCCAGCTATATATCCTTTAACAAGCCCATGCTTTGAGCCAGTGAATATTCCCGATAATCCAAGTGCACCAAATCCTAATATATAATCAAGCATAACCTGTGGAATATTCAAAATATATGGATCAAGTATCAACTGTAAAATCCCATATGCAACAGCTGCTGTTAATCCTGCCTTTATTCCATACCAATACCCTACGAGCACAATAAAAAGCATACTAAATAGTGTTACAGAACCACCCATTGGAAGTTTAATAACCCTAATCATAGAAGTTACCACAGCCAGTGCAATTGCCATTGCTGCAAATGCAATATGTTTCGCATTATTTTTCTTATTGCAGTCTCTCGCAACACAGCCAATTGTCAGTAATGCAACACATAAAATTATAAGTACAGCGTAGCCTGCTCCTTTAAGACTATATGTTACCCCACTGTCATTAACCATTTTCTCAACTAAAGAACTCATAATCTTCCTTTCTTTCGCACCTCATTTAAGTACTTTCAAAAGATTATCTGTTTCTCTTATAAATGTCAAGAAAAACCCAGAGCATGACATTAACTAACTTAATGACTGCTCTGGGTTAATATGTTTTTTATTGCTTTAAATTAAACTCTTTTTTTCTTAGTAGGAGCAAAAATTCCTAATCCTGATAATCCAAGAAGAGAAACAAGCGCTGCAATTGGAGATTTGTCTCCTGTCTGTACTGACTTATCACCATCTTTAATTTCTGTTCCAGCAGGTGTCTCTGTTGCCGGCTCATCTGTAGATGGTGCCTCCGGTGTTGGATTCTCCGGTGTCGGATTCTCTGGTGTTGGATTCTCCGGTGTCGGATTCTCTGGTGTTGGATTCTTAACAGTATCTTCATACACTAATACATATGTAGAGAAAACATCAGATTTAAATAATATTTTCTTTGTATTTTCATCATATGTTGCATCAAGTACATCAACTTTACCATTATGAACTCTTAATACACTGTATTTTCTTGTCTTATTTGCATCTGTATTAATTAATTCATCCGGAACTGACACTTCAATTGCAATTGGTTTCTTTGTTTCGGTAACAGAAATATTTCCATTTCCAATCATAACATTAAGGTCGATATCCAGATACATTCCTGCTTTCTTACTAGAAGGCAGTTCTGCAAGTTTCTTTTCAGCAGCTTTCTTATCATCTTCATTTACGCCTATATCCTTATTTACTGAAAGAACTATTTTAACATTCTTTCCTTCTGCATCCTTCTTCTGAACATCAGATAAAATATTATCAATTAAATCACTTACAGACTCTTTCACTTCAACAGAAGGTGCATCTTTTCCTGGTTTAACATTAGATGATGCTTCAACAAGCTTACTAATTGCATTATTAATTGCATCTGCCATACTATCTACCTTTGACTGTTCCTGCTTTGCAAGATTTCTTACAACAGCTTCTTTTGCTTTAGCAACCTCACTGAAATTTAAATAATCAGCAGCATTAAATTTATCAGCAGCGGCAATTGCCTCGTCAACTTTTGTATAATCTGCATAGTAATATGTTGCATTAAAATCACCTAAATATGATGGAATATCAATTGCATCAGCCTGCTCTTTAGTAAGAATTATTGTGCCCTTAGTTCTCTTACTTGTATCTGCAGCCACACCATCTGAATTATGAGTATTATACTCCTTCATTACTGAATCAGCTACATTAGTCTTATCACCATTCATATTAGTGAATCCTGCATCGATAACCTTAGTATCATTAGCAATCTCTGTATTAATAAATGCTAACTTACAGCCTCTGTCCCAAGATCTTGCAAGATAGAATGTATCAGTTGGCTTTAATCCTTCAAATGAAGTATTTACAACCTTACAATTGTTAAACAAATATCCACTTTCTGCCTTCTTCTTATTTGCTACAATAATGCTGTCAGTTGCATTCTTATCACTATAACCATACATGCTTAATGTACAATTATCAAATACAGCATTTCCATCTCCACAAATGTAATCAGTATTTCCTTCAATAACACAATCAGAGAAATATGATGATTCTGTACTGTCACCTGTATACAGTGTATCCTGTGAGCTTAATAACTTACAATTACTATATTCCGTATCATCAGCCTGAATATAAAGAACACAAGATCTCTCTTTCGAATCACGTGCTTTAACATCAATATTAGGATTTGATCTGTCTGCTGATGACTGCATCTGTCCTTTTCCAACACCATCTGCGACTTCATCTGTAGTCATGTATCTGTTAAATGAATTTTCAAATGTAATTCCTTCAGCTTTAAATCCTTTTGCACCAGAAAAAAGATTAACTGTTGCACCCCAGTGTCCTGGATTCTGTGATATCATCTGCTTATAATACTTATCAACTGCATATGCCTCATCATAATATGCACTCTTCTTATCAGCTGAAAGCTTTGCACTGTAATATGAATAGCCAACACCATAATACCATGAAATAGTTGAACCGTCTTTTCTGTCACTTGTAATTGTAACATTAGGTGTATCAATTATTATCTGCTCTCTATACATTGCATCAGTAAGCACAATTGTAACCCTCTGATTTTCTGTTCTTGTCATTCTTGACACATAAGAAACAGCCTTAGCAATAGTTTCAAACTGCTGTCCAATACCAACCTTTACCTGTGACTGATATGCAACCTCTGAATTATCTACTGGTCCCTGTAAATATACATCATTTGCAGCTTCGCTATCTGAAACACTTACATGATCATATGCTGAATATTTACCACTTGTACTCTTTACTGTTGTTATATACTCACCTGCTCTTAATTTTGCAGTGTATGTTCCACCATCAACAGTAAATGTATACTTGTAATCAGGAGTATCCATATTAGTAAACGTTATTTCAGTAATGTCTGACTTACCATCGTCTGATGTAACAAATTTACCACTTACTGTCTGTTTTGCCTTCTTTGTAGCTGTTATACTAACTGAATCATATGTTCCTTCTGCATATTCAATAACATCATTTACTTCATAATCATCAGCATTTTCTAATACTAATGAATACTTGTATCCTGCCAGTGCTGCAACATCTTTAAAAGAATATGAACCATCTTTATCTGCTGATAATGTTACATTTACTGATGGGAATGTTGAATCTTCTGGCACTAATGTAGCTTTTAATTCACCCTTTAACAAAGCAGAATCAATACCAGTTATCTTTCCTGTTAATCTGGCTTTCTTCGCCTCAATCAGAGTAATATCATTTGTAAATGTTTCATCATTACCTATAAGATTCAAAATATTTTTATTAGGATCTACCATATAATCATCACTGACAACAGCAATAGAATACTTAGTATTTCCCTTAACCCTCTTTAAATTAACCGAATAATTCCCATCAGAATCTACATCTGCTGTATATAACACACCAGTTTCCTGATTCTTATATACCACCTTATCAACACCTTCTCCAGCTTTTCCTGATACTGAAACTGTAGTTACAGGATTATATTCTGTTATCTCCAATTTCTTTATCTTAATGTCTCCGCCAGAAATAATTTTCAAATATTTCTTTCCATCAATTGTTTCTGTAAGTCCATCAACATCATCAATCATCAACTCACTTGTATAATTATATTCAACTTTATAACCACTATCCTTGCTTCCAAAATATGTAGGTCTTCCTACATTGTTTCCAGCACCTGTCATTGTATACTTTATTGCTGTTGTATCATCCTTTAAAGGAATAAGAAGAACAACATCCGGTCTGAATCTCAACTGACTGGCATCAAATGAACATCCTGAACTTGTACCTGCATTCTGATATATAATATCAGTTTTATTTAAAACCTGATTAACAACAGGTTTATCAGCTGAAGCAGTTGAATTGTTAGTAAAATCATATGTCTTAGTTCCTGTTTTATAATTTTCTGCATTATATTCAAAATCTGGCTTATATGCATTTTCAGATTTTTCAATTGAATACAGATATGAAGTTCCTGTAGCAACAATATCAACAGTTGCATCTTTAGCATCCGCAACATCATACTCATATACATATGTGTCTTTATCTACTTCTTTTCCACCAACTGTATAATTATGATAATTAGGATAAGAAACTACTGTTATTGTTCCCTTTCCTGAGACAGGAATTGTAATTTTAGTTCCATTATTAAACTGTGCATCTGAACCTCTGGATTGTAATTTCCCATTATTAGAAGCATCAACCACCCATTTCTCATCACTTATTGTTCCTGTAGTCTTCTGAATATTAACAGCTTTTGCCTCCATATTCTGAAAATCGACTTTCATAACCTTTGCTGTCGCTTCATATGCAGCACTTACAGACATAACTCCCACCCCCAGACTTCCAACACATGGAATTATTGGTGATGCTGCAAGCACCAAAGCTCCCATTACAGCCGCTGTTTTAACAACCTTAGATTTAATTTTTTTGCGATTTCTACTCATGATATATAAAAACCTCCCCATTTTTATTGACGCAATCCAGCGCATCACTGAAACATAATATAATTCACACGTCTTTTATTAACAACTCATATTTTTGTATTTCACTTATTGACTACATGTTTTTTTAGTATTATACTACATTTTGTTAATAAGATAATAAAAATCAAGTCGGTTTTTAGTAATATTGCATAAATGTAATTATAAAGGATATTAAATATATGGATTCAGGCATTAACAATATATCAAGATTCAGAATTGACCATTCATTTCATAAGCTGCACTATGCCATGCATTCTGCACACAGCCACACATACTATGAACTGTTTTACATGATGCATGGCAATTGTACTATTTCAATAGATAACAGGCTTTTCACTCTTTCCGAAGGAAACATTATATTTATACCTGCCAACTCAGTACACAGAACATCATATATTGGTGAGCTTGTTCCTGAAAGAACATATATAGAATTTTCTAAAGACTATATAGAAACCATCAGCCAGACTCTCGGTAAAAACTGGGCTGAGCACAATCTTTGGGGACATATTTTATATATAGAAAAAGAAAAACGTGAAAAGATTGATTTCCTATTCAGAGAAATCCAGAAGGAATATGATATTGTTGATGGCTATTCAGACTGCTGTATAAGACAGCTTTTCCAATATCTCATTATCAATCTCGTCCGCCTTGACAGAAACACTAAAGATATAAAAGAATTTATTGCCAATTCAAATAATAAAACCAATCAGGACATGATTATTGCTGCCAAATACATTGCAGAAAATTTCAAGAACGATATTACACTCAAAGATGTTGCCAGCCATTTAAATCTTAATCCATCGTATTTTTCCAGCAAATTCAAGGCTTTTAACAACATCGGATTCGCCGAATACCTGCGTAATATCCGCATCAATCATGCTGAATGGTATCTTATCGAAACAGACTTAAGCCTTTCAGATATTGCCAGCGAATGTGGCTTCTGTAATTCCAATTATTTCGGTGATACATTTAAACTAGTTAATGGAATATCGCCATCTGAATTCAGAAAGAATAATAAGCCTAAAAAGGCTGAAAACTGATATTTAAAAAGAGCCTGCCACATCAATCTGATGTGACAGGCTCTTAAAGCCCGTATTATACGGTTTTAATATACATTTTTAATTAGAACTTGCCATTCTTAGCAGCTTCCTCAATGGAAACAGCTACAGCTACAGTAGCACCAACCATAGGGTTATTTCCCATTCCGATTAATCCCATCATTTCAACATGAGCTGGAACTGATGAAGAACCTGCGAACTGAGCATCTGAATGCATACGTCCCATAGTATCTGTCATACCATAAGAAGCAGGACCTGCTGCCATGTTATCTGGGTGAAGTGTACGTCCTGTACCACCACCTGAAGCTACTGAGAAGTACTTCTTTCCAGCTTCAAGTCTTTCCTTCTTATATGTACCTGCAACTGGATGCTGGAATCTTGTAGGGTTTGTTGAGTTACCTGTGATAGATATATCAACATTCTCCTTCCACATGATTGCAACACCTTCTGTTACATCGTTAGCGCCGTAGCAGTTAACCTTAGAACGAAGACCATCTGAGTATGCTGTTCTAGAGATTTCCTTTACTTCGCCTGTTGAATAATCCATCTCTGTCTCAACGAATGTGAATCCGTTAATTCTTGAGATAATCTTAGCAGCATCCTTACCAAGACCGTTAAGGATAACTCTAAGAGGTTTCTGTCTAACCTTGTTAGCCTTCTCTGCGATACCGATAGCACCTTCAGCAGCAGCGAATGATTCATGACCTGCAAGGAATGCGAAACATTCTGTCTCTTCTTCAAGTAACATCTTACCTAAGTTACCATGTCCAAGACCAACCTTTCTCTGGTCAGCAACTGAACCTGGAATACAGAATGCCTGAAGACCTTCACCGATAGCTGCAGCAGCTTCTGAAGCCTTTCTTGCACCCTTCTTGATAGCGATTGCTGCACCTACTGTGTAAGCCCAGCATGCATTTTCAAAACAAATTGGCTGGATACCCTTAACCATAGCATATACATCTAATCCGGCATCCTTAGTAATCTTTTCAGCTTCTTCAATACTAGCTATACCATAGCTGTTAAGAACTGAAGTAATCTTATCTATTCTTCTCTCATATGATTCAAATAAAGCCATTCTAATTGTCCTCCTTACTTAACTTCTTCATCTGTTCTTGGGTCAATAATCTTAACAGCATCTGCAACTCTTCCGTACTGTCCGCAAGCCTTCTCATATGCTGTTGTAGGGTCATCACCCTTCTTAATGAAGTCTGTCATCTTACCAAGGCTGACAAACTTGTAACCGATAATCTGGTTGTCCTTGTCAAGGGCGATACCTGTTACATAACCTTCAGCCATCTCAAGGTAACGAGGACCTTTCTTTAACGTACCATACATAGTACCAACCTGAGAACGAAGTCCCTTACCAAGATCTTCAAGACCGGCACCAACTGCAAGTCCACCCTCAGAGAATGCGCTCTGAGTTCTTCCATAAACAATCTGTAAGAATAACTCTCTCATAGCTGTGTTAATTGCATCACAGACAAGGTCAGTGTTAAGAGCTTCCATAACTGTAAGTCCTGGTAAAATCTCTGCTGCCATAGCTGCTGAATGTGTCATACCTGAACATCCGATAGTCTCAACTAAAGCTTCCTGAATGATACCTTCCTTAACATTAAGAGTAAGCTTACATGCACCCTGCTGAGGAGCACACCAGCCTACACCATGTGTAAAACCTGAAATATCTTCAACCTTCTTATTCTGTACCCATTTACCTTCTGTTGGCACTGGAGCTGCTCCATGATGAACGCCCTGTGCTACTGGACACATATTCTCTACTTCCTGTGTGTAAATCATCTTATTACTCCTTTCGTAATTCATAGTGTTTACTATAAATGAAACGACGGCCAGAAGCCGTCGTCCAAGCCTTGACTATTTTCTCACAAACTTTTGCATTAGTCAATGTGAGACACAACATTTTTACATTAATAAAACAAAAAATTCACATAATTATCTCTTAGTTACTACTTCGCCCTGCTTCTTATATATAGAACCTGCCGGAATAAAGCCTCTTACGCTTGAAAGCGGATAAATATTACTCTCTCTTCCAACAATTGTTCCAGGATTAAGTACGCTGCCACAGCCAACCTCAACATTATCTCCAAGAAAAGCACCAATCTTTTTGATACCTGTATCAATATTGCAGTCAGATCCTTTAATAGTAATAAGCTTCTTGTCAGACTTAACATTAGATGTTATTGAGCCTGCACCCATATGAGCCTTGAAACCAAGAATTGAATCTCCAACATAATTATAATGTGGAACCTGTACCTTATTAAAAAGGATAACATTCTTAAGCTCAGTTGAATTACCGACAACAGCGCCCTCACCTACAATAGCTTTTCCACGGATAAATGCACAGTGTCTTACCTCGGCATCTTTACCGATAATTGCAGGTCCTGCAATATAAGCTGATGGAAATACATTTGCAGTTCTGTGAACCCATATATTCTCCCCACGCTTCTCATATTCATCTTCAGGTAGTGCATTGCCAAGTTCTACAATAAAATCACCAATCTTTGCAAGTACTTCCCATGGATATGTACAGCCTTCAAATACCTTTGCTGCAATAGTCTCATTAAGGTCATACAGATTACTTATCTTTAATGCATCATTATTCATATCAAATATCCTCTTTATATCAATTATTCAACAGTAACAGATTTTGCAAGGTTTCTTGGCTTATCTACATCGTTACCCTTAAGAACTGCTGTATAGTAGGCAATAAGCTGTAATGGAACTGCTGCAACCATAGGCATAAGAAGCTGGTCTGCCTGTGGAAGCTTAATAACAATATCTGCCACTCCATCCTCAATATCAAGCTCTGGTTCTGCAATAAGCACTACAAATGCGCCTCTTGACTTAACTTCCTTGATATTACTTATAGTCTTTTCCTCAAGATTCTTCTGTGTTGCAATTGCAATTACAGGCATCTGTTCTGTAATAAGTGAAATAGTTCCATGCTTAAGTTCTCCTGCTGCATATGATTCAGAATGAATATAAGATATCTCCTTTAATTTAAGAGAACCTTCCATGCTGAGTGCATAATCAAGACCTCGTCCTATATAAAGAAGACTGTCTGCATTAATAAGCTTGGATGCTGCAAACTGACACTTACTCTCAAGTGCAATGGCTTCTTCAATAACCTCAGGTATTTCTTCAAGCATCTTAGTATATCTGCTGCATTCTGCCTCATCCATCTTACCATTAGCATATGCTAATTCAAATGCAATTAAATACATAATTGATATCTGAACCATATATGCCTTGGTTGAAGCAACTGAAATCTCAGGACCTGCATGTGTATATACAACCATATCTGCTTCTCTTGCAATTGATGATCCCTTGACATTAACAATTGCCATAGTATCAGCACCTGCCTGCTTTGCAAGTTCAAGCGCAGCCTTAGTATCCGCAGTCTCACCTGACTGTGATATAACAATCATAAGATCATCTTCACTGATAAGAGGATCTCTGTACCTGAATTCTGATGCAATATCAACAGTTACAGATACTCTGGCCATCTTTTCTATTATATATTTTCCTACCATTCCGGCATGCATTGCTGTACCACAGGCAACAATATATATGTTCTTATAACTCTTTAACTTGTCAGGATTGAATCCTTCTGCACTGAAATCAGGCATATCGTCCATGATTCTTGGCATGATTGTTCTTTTTACAGAATCTGGCTGCTCATGAATTTCCTTAAGCATAAAGTGTGCATAACCGCCCTTTTCTGCAGCATCAACATCCCAGTCAGCAGTATTTAATTCCTTATGTATCTCATTGCCATGAACATCATATATCTTAACTGAATCCTTCTTAATAACTGCAATCTCATTCTGGTCAAGAAGATAATAATCTCTTGTATAATGAATAATAGCCGGTACATCAGATGCTATAAAATTCTCATGTTCTCCAACACCAACAATAAGAGGACTGTCCTTTCTTACTGCAAATATCTCATCAGGGAAATCTCTGAACATAATTCCAAGTGCGTATGAACCCTTAATCTCTGATAACATCTTTGCAATAGTCTTCATTGGATCGCCATCATAGTAGTAATCAAGCAGCTTTGCTGCAACCTCAGTATCTGTTTCACTTGCAAAGCTATATCCCTCTCCAATAAGAAAATCCTTAAGCTTCTTGTAGTTCTCAATAATACCGTTATGTACAATAGTAACTCTCTTATTACCATGTGGATGTGAATTGATATCTGATGGTTCTCCATGTGTAGCCCATCTTGTATGGCCAATTCCAACATGTCCTTGTGGTTTTCCCTCTTCATCCATCTTCTCAACAAGGTTGGCAAGTCTTCCCTTGCACTTCTTAACCTTAATATTACCATGATCAAATACCGCAATACCTGCTGAGTCATATCCTCTGTATTCAAGCTTAGACAATGCATCTACAAGTACATCTGCGCTTTCTCTGTCTCCTACATATCCTGCAATTCCGCACATATATTTAATTCCTTTCACTCATTTACTTATAATTCTTAGCAGTCTCGTTAAAAAGTCCTACAAGCCCCGCCTGATTCCTTAATGCCATAACAGCCCTTGTTCTTCTTGAAACAAAACCATCAAGCTTTTCCATATACTCATCTGCTGTAATATTCCCCTCTGCTACACCTGTAAGTCCTTTTTCCCAGCTTGCCGTAAGCTCCGGATTAAGCAGATGCCTGATAGAATTGTCTACAACATCATATATTATCTCGCCTAAAAATGTAGGCGTAATAATCTGTGTCTTAGAGTTAATAGAAATATACTTAATAGTATTAAGTTTTTTAAGAATCTCTGCTCTTGTAGCACTTGTTCCTATTCCACTGCCCTTAATCTGGGCACGCAGTTCCTCATCTTCAATAAGCTGTCCTGCATTCTCCATTGCAAGAATAATAGAACCTGAATTATATCTCTTAGGAGGTGATGTTTCACCTTCTTTGATATTAAACCCATTAAATGTGATTGTAGAACCTTTTCTGTATTTTTTCAATACCTCAAATAAAGCTGCATCACATTTATTATCGTTCTTATTATCGGCACTATCATCTTCCTTTACTTTTGCATCATTTCTCGCCTTTGCAAATGAGTTCTTAGCTACACTAAGATACCCTTCATCTACAAGCACTTTAAATGAAGCATACAGCTTTTCATTCTTCACATCACTGGTAATACTTACCTTCTGATAAATAGCCGGTGGATAGAATATACTTAAAAATCTTCTTACAATTATCTCATAGGTTCTCGCAGCTGTAACTGACAAGTTCTTTAAATTATTAAATCCCTGTCCTGTCGGAATAATCGCATAATGGTCTGTGATTGCTTTATCATTGCAGTATCTTGTCTTTTCAATTCCCTTCTGCATATTATTCTGTAATATATGCTCTGCAATCTCCTTCACAGGAGCAAAATTCCTGAGTCCGCCTATATTCTTATGTATCTCCTTACTTACCGCAGTTGATAACACTCTCGCGTCAGTTCTTGGATAAGTAACCAGCTTCTTTTCATACAACTCCTGAATAATATTAAGAGTCTCATCAGGGCTTATCTTAAACAGCTTGCTGCATTCATTCTGAATCTCGGCAAGGTTGTACAGAAGTGGTGGATTCTTGGTTTCTTTCTTTCTCTCAATAGAATCAACTACTCCCTGTGCCGGCAGTGGGTCAGATAAGAACTTAACAAGCTCCTCAGCCTTCTCCATGTCCTTAAAACCATTATCCTTATACAAATACGGTGTGCCCGCATACATACTCTTATCACTCACACGCCATTCTGCGTCAAATGTTGAATTCTCAACCTGTGCTTGACCTATAACCCTGTAGAATGGAGTTTTAACAAAGCTTCTTATCTCTCGTTCCCTTCTTACTACCATTCCAAGAACACATGTCATAACCCTGCCGACAGATACAACTGCCCTGTCAAGATGCAGATAATTGGCAATATTGCGTCCATATTTCAGCGTAAGTACCCTTGAGAAGTTAATTCCCATAAGATAATCTTCCTTCGCACGAAGATACGCTGAATCACTCAGATTATCATATTCAGATATATCCTTGGCTGTATTAATTCCTTTAAGAATCTCTTCCTCCGTCTGTGAATCAATCCACACACGGCGTTCTTTCTTTCCCTTAACTCCAGCTTCCTGTCTTACAAGCCTGTATATATACTCTCCTTCACGTCCTGAATCGGTACATACATATATATATTCAACATCATCCCTTGTAAGAATGTCTTTAACTATATTAAACTGCTTCGCAACAGCAGGTATAACCTCATACTTGAATTCCTTAGGTATGAATGGCAGCGTGTCAAAACTCCATCTCTTAAGATTAGGATCATAAGCATCAGGATAACTCATAGTTACCAGATGTCCGACACACCATGTCACAATATGGTCTCCACCTTCAAGATATCCGTCTTTTCTTGTAAAGTTCACATGCAGTGCCTTGGCAAATTCCTGCGCCACGCTTGGTTTTTCCGCGATATATACGGATTTTCCCATCGTATTCCTCATTTCTGTGCATAACTGCACCTGTTATAAATCCTTAAGACTTATCAGCTTCACATTATCATTATCTGCTGCAAAGTTCTTAAGTTCCCCGTCAAATGTATCCTTAGAAAAAAGATATATATAATCCTTGCCAATTCCCGCCTGATTAACATTCAGCATAAATTCTTCAAACATACTGAATGAAAACACATCGTTTTCCCAGTTACATTTGCCGACAAGATACCTGTCCTCATTATCACAGGCAATAATATCAATATCCCCATTCTTGCCCCACCATCTTCCACGACGGCTTATCTTAATTTCAAGCCTGTTCATTGAATCAAGCAATTCTATAAATTCTGTTGCAACCCTGACAAAAGCCTCTTTGGCGTAATCATATATATATGGTCGTACATATTCATCATAAAAATCAGCTGAATCCATTATTTCAAGCTGTGATTCATTAGGATAAATAAATTTAAACCAGAATTCAGTATATCCCGACTTAATCCTGTACAAACCCTTTCTTGTATATTCTTTTCCACCTTTGTCATATGAATATATCTTCTCAACCACTTCCCTGTCAATAAGATTCTTAAGATATACACTTATTTTATCACGTCCGAATCCTGTATGTACATGAAGCTCATTAAGTTTATTCTCTCCCTGTGCAATGCAGTACAGAATCGTATTATAAAGCGAAGTCTCCCTGAGTTCTTCCTTAATATAATCACTTCCTGCGGTTCTTAACATTCTTCCATTATTAAGAACATTCTGTACAATATTATCCTTAAGGCTCTTCCCTGCACTAAACTGTGCAAGATATCCTGGAACGCCGCCGGTTACTGCATATATTGCCATTGCATCAAGCACTGAATGCTTTGGAAACATCCTGACAATATCAACAAAACTCAGTTCCTTAAGTTTAATAAATGTACTTATAGACAATGCATATCTGCCTATTGCAGATACCATACTGTTTTCAATCCAGCTTACAGATGAACTCGTCACAATCATAACAACCTTCTCACCGTAAAGGCTGCCTTTTACCAGTTCATCTATAACCGGCATAAATGCATCACTGTTCTTTACTATATTCTGGAACTCCTCAATAATAACAACCTTGGTATCCCCTTCAAGCCTTGCTGTACTTTTAAACAAATGTGTATAAATAATTGATACATCATCTGATAATTCCATAAGCCCCTGCATTTCATAATCAGTAATCAGCCCCGCCCTGTTCATATGCATGGCAAGAAGTTCTGCCTGCTCCTTTTCAGATGCCAGTGCTGCATTATAATAAAATGCTTTCTTATCTTTAATGAACTCTCTAAGCAATGCCGTTTTTCCGATATTGCTTCTTCCATAAAGCATAATAAATGAATTGCCTACGCCATTATAATAATCATTCAGCTTATTAAGCTCATCTGTTCTTCCATATAACATAATATTCTCCCGTTACAAATAACTAATTATCGCTGTATTCATCCCCTGATTCATCAAGAGTAAGCATATAAGCTGGGATATATTCTTTCATAAAATAATCCACCTCATCCATATGCATATCTGTAATAGCTTTATAAATAGTCTGTTCAGCATCTGCAAAATCCATATTCCCTGTCTTTCGTTCTTCAAGACATTTGATATATGCGGATATCTTATCAGCGGCTTTTACATATTTCCATAGTTCTTTTTCTTCTTCTGTCTCTGTAAGCACACTTTCATATCTGTCCCTTATTTCAGACGAAAGTCCCGATAACATCTGCTTTCCGGCTACTTTCTCCACCTCTTTGTAAGCATTCCTTATAACCGGATTATAATACTTTACAGGTGTTGGCATATCCCCTGTTATAATCTCGGTTACATCATGATACATTCCAAGAATTGCCAACCTCTCAGCATTAATATTTCCACCATAAACTTCATTATTAATTATGCCTAACGCATGCGCTACAAATGCAACCTCCAGACTATGTTCACACAGGTTCTCATTTCTTGTATTTCTCATAAGTCCCCATCTGTTAATATACTTCATTCTGGATAACATTGCATAAAAATGATTTTCCTTCATTGCTGCCTGATTCCCCTCTTTACTAACTCATTAAATCGTCTTTTAATTTTATCGCATATCAAATATTTAGGCAAGTATGATAATAAATTTTGCTTCTATTCTGATTGCCCTTACTATGCAAAAAGAGATGCCATCTCTGACATCTCTTTTCTGGTATGTGTATTAGAATTTAATTATTCTGCATCCTTAGGAGTTATATAACCCTGAGCCTTAAGAAGCTCTGCAATAAGAACAGCTCCACCTGCAGCTCCTCTTAATGTATTATGTGAAAGACCAACGAACTTATAATCAAATACGCTGTCTTCTCTTAAACGGCCAAGTGAAACTCCCATTCCGTTCTCGTAGTTAACATCAAGCTTAACCTGTGGACGGTCATCCTCTTCAAGATACTGGATGAACTGCTTTGGAGCACTTGGAAGATTAAGTTCCTGTGGAACTCCCTTAAAGCTTCTCCACTTCTCAATAATCTGTTCCTTAGTAGGCTTCTTCTCGAAGTTTACGAATACTGCTGCTGTATGTCCATCAAGTACTGGAACTCTGATACACTGGCATGTGATAACAGGATCTGTAGCTGGAACAATCTTTCCATCCTCAATCTTACCCCATAATCTTAATGGCTCTTTTTCAGACTTTTCTTCCTCACCACCAATGTAAGGGATAATATTCTCAACCATCTCTGGCCACTGCTCAAATGTCTTACCTGCACCTGAGATTGCCTGATATGTTGTTGCAACAACAAGCTTTGGTCCGAATTCCTTTAAAGCATTAAGAGCTGGGGTGTAGCTCTGGATTGAGCAGTTAGGCTTAACACAGATAAATCCTCTCTTAGTGCCAAGTCTTTCTTTCTGATACTTGATAACCTCAAGATGCTCCGGATTGATTTCTGGAACAACCATAGGAACATCTGGTGTCCAACGGTTAGCACTGTTATTAGAAACAACTGGAACTTCTGCCTTAGCATATCTTTCCTCTATAGCCTTAATCTGATCCTTTGGCATGTTAACTGCACAGAATACGAAATCAACCTTAGATACGATTTCATCAAAATCCTTATCCATATCATATACTGTCATCTTCTTAACAAATTCTGGCATTGGTGTCTGCATTTTCCAGCGTCCATCAACAGCTTCTTCATAAAGCTTTCCTGCTGAACGTCCTGAAGCTGCAACTAATACAACCTCGAACCATGGATGATTCTCAAGTAATGTTATAAATCTCTGTCCTACCATACCAGTACCACCAAGGATACCAACTCTTAACTTATCGCTCATTTTTAACTCCTTCAATATGTAAAATCTAAAAGACACTTCCCTCTGTTCTGTCTTTCTCTGACGGACATTTGTTTTTGTGTCTAAGAAAATATATCACAGCCTATGGCATAATGCAAGTGATTTTTAAGTTTTTTAGCATTTTTCTTTATATTTTTATTAAAATTAAAAGAAGCCTCCGGCATTATACCGAAAGCCTCTTTTAGAAATATTAGGAGAAGTAAATTCTTATAAGTATATTATTAATCGAATATTACTTTACTCTGCGTCTTTTTGATACAACTGCTGATCCTGCAAATACTGCTAATGCACTGATGAATATAATTACATACATCATCATATGGCTTGCATCACCTGTCTTTGTCTCATCTGCTGCAACTTCTGGTGTCTTAGCTGATGCTGCTGTATCTGAAGATACTGTCTCAACCTGTGAGTTAGTAATCTTTTCTTCATCTGCTCCTACTTCTGGCTTCTTAACATCTGCTGAAACTGTGCTGTCAGCCTGTGATGGCTTTACAGTTGGTGCCTGTGTAGGTGCTGTTGTGCTTCCAGCAGTCTTTGTTGTCTCCTGCTCTGTTGCAGCCTGTGTTGATTCTGTTGTTGGCGCAACTGTAGGTGCCTGTGTTGGCTTTGTTGTTGGTGCCTGTGTTGTTGGCTCTTCTGTTGGTGCCTCTGTAGGTGCCTGTGTTGGCTTTGTTGTTGGTGCCTCTGTAGGTGCCTGTGTTGGCTCTGTTGTTGGTGCCTCTGTAGAACCTGTTAATGCTATACCATTAGATACTTCAACATAATATACATTAATACCACCTGATGTACTAGCTATATAATACTCCCCTGCCTCTTTAATATTAAATGTTACTGTCACAAGACTTGTTCCACCAATTGTTGCTGATGTTGCTACTGTCTTACCATTTTTGTCAATAAGCTGTAATTTTCTTTCTTTATCTTTTGTTGAACTAATTGCATATACAGTAACTGTTGAAGCCCCTGCTGTCTTAAACTCAATAGATCTCTTTGCTGTTGTTCCTGCTCCGCCAAGTTTAATTCTCTGCTTAAAGCTCTTTCCATTATATGACTTAGTATTACCGTCTACAGTAACAGTTCCATCATCTAATGAAGCATTAATCTTGAATCCATCTGCGTAGATTGATGACTTAATTGTTTCAGCTTTCATATTGTTAGCATTAAGAATAAGCTTCTGTCCTGCAGCTTCTGTTGTTGCTTCTGTTGGAGCCTGTGTCTCCTTTGTTGTTGCCTCTGTTGCCTTTGTTGGAGCCTGTGTCTCCTTTGTTGTTGCTTCTGTTGCCTTTGTTGGAGCCTGTGTCTCCTTTGTTGTTGTCTCTGTTGCTTTTGTTGTTTCCTGTGAAGAAGATGTCTCCTCTGTCTTTGTTTCATCTTCCTTTACATTAGTGTTTACTGAAACCTTTATGATCTGGTTAGCAGCACCAAAATGTGCTCCCATAGTTGCATATTCACCTGTTGTCTCATAAAGTCCCTTAACATTAATAGTTCCATCTGCATTTCTTATCTGAGAATCAAGGCTCTTATTAGTATCAATAGTATTATTTGTACTTATAAACATACCTGATATACCAGATGGGTTACTTACAACATCACCCTTCTTGTCTCCATTTGCCATTACTGTTGGTATCATGCCTGATATTCTATAATACTTCTTAGAGTTAAAATAGATTGAATTTAACATCTTTCCAACAAACTTATCTGAGTCTGTATCGTCTACAGATACAAGTCCCATATACATTGAATCACTTGATGATCTGTAGAAAGTGAAATTAGACTTCTTTGCATATTTACCATTAGCAACGCTTGTACAGTTCATTATTGTTAATGCTCCGCCATTACCATTATCAGTAAATCCGCATGCACCGTTATTTAATGCAAGACAGTTTAATACAACATGAGGTGTTGGAACTTTTTCATTGCTTCCTCCAAGCTTGAATCCATTCATATCTCCAGCTGCCTGACCTGAACCATCAGAAAGCTTTCCATTACCATATGCTATACAATTTCTGATTGTAACTACTCCGATTGAACCTGTTGCTGGCTTTGCATATAAATCCCATCCATCATCAGAATTGCAGTATGAAATACATCCATCGAATACATTTCCTTCACCGCATGTAAGCTTAGCAGCGAATCCATCAGCATTTTCTCCATTTCCACCCTCATCAACTGGGTCAACATTATTAAATGATGTACAGTTGATAATCAGGTTGTTGCTTGGCCATGTATCTTTAGTCGGCTGTGCATTTGCATCTTTTCTTGCAATCTGAAGACCTGTATCTCTGTTAGCCTCAAATACACATTTTTCAAAAATGTTATTGCTTCCAGCAAGAAGAACACCATTATCTCCTGCATGATAGAAGTTTATTCCTTCAAAATACCAGTAATCAGCATAATGAATAAGTCCTCTGTTAAATGAAGCTAACTTCTGTGATGAGAAATCAAACTTAACACTCTTGCCGTATTCTGCCTTAAGAATGATATAGTTATCTGCTACTCCATTATTAGTGATGTATAATGCAGGAGCGCCTGTCTTTCCCTTGTCATCCTTTGCCATCAGGCTTTCGATTGAATCAAACTTATATGTTCCTTCTTTAATAATGATTACATCTCCTGCCTTTGCATTATCAATTGCTGCACGGATTTCCTCTGAAGTTGAAACATATTTAGCATTCTTAAATTCAGAATCCTTCTTTGTGCTTATATCTGTATATGCACCTGAATATGAAAGACTCTTTGAATCATATTTGCCTGCCTCTGAAGGAACTGAAGGTGTCTCTGTTTCCTTTGTTGTTGCTTCTGTTGCTTTTGTTGTTGCTTCTGTAGCCTTTGTTGTTGCCTCAGTCGCTTTTGTTGTTGCTTCAGTTGCCTTTGTTGCCGGCTCTGTTGCCTTTGTTGAAGATTCTGTTGCAGCCTGTCCTTTTTCAGTTACAACTACCATATAAATGTAATTTTCATTCTTGTTCTGCTTAATTACATATGTTCCTGCTTTGCCTAATTCAACTGTTCTATACTCAACAGATGTTCCAATTTCTTTAAATGATACATCATCATTTACTTTTACTGAAGAACCCGACTTCTTAGCTGAAACTAATATAGATAATGTTGCATTATCTGTAGTTGTTTTAAATGTAATTGAACCTTTTGAATCAAGCTTTACAGCCTTACTATATGTTTTTCCATTATATGTTGCTTCACTATCCTTTAATGAACCACCAATTGTGAAATAAGAATCATTTGTTTTTTTATCAGCAATATATGTATGAGTTGCAGCTGTTGTATCCTTAGTTGTTTCCTCAGCCTTTGTTGTCTCATTATTCTTTGTTGTTGCTTCTGTTTCCTTTGTTGTAGCCTCTGTTACCTTTGTCTCAGCTTCTGAAGCCTTTGTTGAAGATTCGCCTTCACCAGTAGTGTTATTCTTACCTACTGAACCACCGATTAACTTAATCTGGCTCTCATAATTCTGAAGTGCTTTCTTAAGTTCTGCATTAACTGCATATGAAGCATCATCAACATCATTATTGAATGTCCATTTGAAATCTCCACCATTCATTCTTCCTGCATTTGCTGTTACAATAGCAGGAACATCTTCTGCCTTGTCAGCCTTGTAAGAATACATAATATCTGATGTGTCAAAGTTGTTATATGTGTTGCTTCCTGTATAAGACTTAACATCTGAACCAATCTTTTCATCTGCTGATGAAACTACTACAGCATCAAAATCCTGAGTAGATGTTGTTCCATTAAGATTATAAGCTGTCTCAACTCCCTTAAGAGTATATGTTGATGAACCATAAGGAATGAAAGTATATGAACCTGTCAAAATATTTCCAAATGCCTTGATTGTTCCACCTGCTTCCTTAGAGAATGTAGCCTTGTTAGCAACATCTCTGTCTGTTCCACCTGCAAATACATCTGAGCCCTGCATTGATGTAAGCATTGGATATGGGCAATTTCTAAAGTAGTTGCTCTCAACAAATACTGATGAACCAAGTGTTGAGCCTGCACCATACTTTGCATTTCCATCGTAGTAGTTGTTATAAACATGTGCTGAATAATATCTTACTCGAGGATGTCTGCTGTCTGAATGATCATACCAGTTATGATGGTATGTAATGTAAAGTCCTTCTGTAGTTCCTTCTGAAAGTCCAAGTAAGTTACATTTTCCGTTATCCCAGAAATGGTTATATGAGAATGTAACATATGTAGATTTCTTGCAGTCAAGTGCTCCATCACCTTTAGACTGATCTGCATCACCACCTGCATTACCATAAAACATATCACAGTTGTGAACCCAGATATGGTCGTTGCCCTGCTGAAGACCAACATCATCACCCTCATCAGAATCACAAAGCATATAACCGATATTTCTTACTTCTGCATTAGAAACATTCTTAAGTCTTAATCCCCATCCTAATGCCACAGCATCTTCTCCGATACCTTCAACTGTAACACCAGTTGATAATCTCTTGCTGTCGCTGCTTCCTGTAATTACAATATCGCCCTTGCAATCCTTGTCACTGTTAATCTGTCCTAAATTAGAAACTGTTCCAACAATTCTTATATCAAGAGGTCTCTTATCGTAACCCTTCTTATATAAAGATAAGATTTCAACAATACCTGTTCCCAATGTTGTTGCGCCATTTTTAGAAGTAACAACATCAAGTGTCATTGTATCCTTAGTCTCTTCTGTTAAATAAAGAACTATTGCATTGTCCTTTAATGTACCATCTTCATTGTATGCACCTGATGATGTTCCATTAACCCAGCCAAAACCAGTTCTGTCATAATTAACAACTGCAACCTTATCAGTTGTTACCGAAGTCTTGTCTGATGCATCATCATTAGCAACTGATACAGTAAATGTATACTCGCCTGCTGCCAAACCTACTGCATCTGCTCTCCAGTGACCATCCTTATACTCTCTTATAAGCTGATCATCAATCTTTGTTGTCTTTCCGTTACCAGTTACTGTAACTTCGAATTTTGCAGCATTCTTAACTGTTGTCCACTCGACATATGCTGCTTCGCTTTTTCCTGAAACTTCCGTAATTTCAAGAGTTCCTAACTTCTCAGCCTTAACTGTAAGTAAAGAAGTTGGAATAATGATACTTACTGTCATAACTAATGCAAGTATCCATGCCCATTTTCTGCGGGCTACTTTGCCTATTATAGCCTTCATAGTTCTCCTCCCAATGCATCTTTTTGTGCACATTTGTTATAATGCACAAGCACTATGGCGCTATCTTAGCAACTTTTTACAAATAAAGATATAGTACCGCTATAGGCTTTTAGTACTAATTAAAGCTAAACGGTACCATGTTGCAATAAATACCTACTTTCAGGGGGATTTTTCGTTATTTTGTATAGATATTTACAGTCACTCCTCAATATATTGTATATATTTCACATGTTCAATTGTAACTGCACATACATTCCACCTTTTCAAATGATGCAATCTCTTACAAAAAAATCATACAAAAAGGACTGTCACAATGGTTTAGTCCACTGTGGCAGCCCTGCTGTCATACTATATTTAATTAGTAAGCAATACCATTAGATACTTCTACATAATAAATATTAATTCCGCCATCTTCTGACACAATATAATACTCACCTGCTTCATCCAGTCTGAATGATACTGATTTAAGTGATGAACCAGGAATCTTTGATGTACTTGTTACATCATTGCCATCCTTATCAATAATCTTAATAAGTCTGCTTGTATCTGTATCTGAACTTGTTGCATATATCTTTACTTTAGATTCACCTGCTGTCTTAAATGCAATAGCTCTTGCAGATTCGCTTCCTGCTCCACCAAGCTTGATTCTCTTGGTAAAGCTGATATTCTTGTAATCCTTTGCACTCTTATCAACTGTTACTGTCTTCTTGCTTGTTGCAACAATCTTAAATCCATCAACTACAGTTGACTTCTTAATCTTTCCTGTTGCTGCATCATTAGCATTAAGAATTAACTTCTCACCCTTTGTTGATACTGAAGTATCTTCCTGCGTTGCCTTTGTAGCTTCAGTTGTTGTCTGTGTTTCCCTTGTTGTCGCCTCTGTAGCCTTTGTTGGAGCCTGTGTCTCCTTTGTTGTTGCCTCTGTTGCCTTTGTTGGAGCCTGTGTCTCCTTTGTTGTGCTTTCTGTTGCTTTAGTTGTTTCCTGAGCCTTTGTTGTCTCTTCTGGCTTAGTTACTTCAGATGATGAATTCTTTGAAGATACACTAATCATCTGATTAGCAACATTGAATCTTGCTCCCATTGAAGCATAGCTTCCTATTGTCTCATAGAGACCGTTCATATTAACAGTTCCATCAGAATTTCTAAGCTGTTTATCTATATTTTTGCTCATATCAATTGCATTAACAGTGTTCTTAAACATTCCGGCTGTCTTAGCAGGGTCAGTTACAACAGTTCCCTTCTTATCACCACTCACTAAAGATGTAAGAACAGAACCTGTAAGACTGAAATACTTTCCAGAGTTGTAATAGATTGAGTTAGCCATCTTGCCTGTGAACTTATCTGAATCTATTGCACCTGCTGAAACAAGTCCCATGAATATTGCATTACTTGATGTTCTGTAACATAAGAAGTTGCCCTTCTTAGCATACTTTCCATTGCCCCATGCTGTGACATTCATAATTGTAAGACCTGTTGGGTTATTATTATCTGTAAATCCTGTTGCACCATTGTCAAATGATAAGCAGTTCATTACCTTATGTGGTGTTCCAACACCTGAACCGCCAAGCTTGAAGCCATTCATATCTCCATTAGCATAATGAACACCATTAGATAATGTTCCATTATTAAATGCCACGCAGTTTCTAATTGTAATTACACCTATAGGACCTGTTGCACTCTTTGCAAATAAATCCCATCCATCATCTGAGTTGCTGTATGATATACATCCGTCAAACACATTGCCTTCACCACATGTAAGCTTTGCAGCAAAACCATCTGCATTCTCACCTGTACCGCCCTGGTCAGGGAAATCACAGTTATCATGTGATGTACAGTTGATAATCAGGTTATTTGATGGCCATAAATCTTTAGTAGCAGCTGTTGTGTCATATCTTGAAATCTGGAGTCCTGAATCTCTGTTTGCTTCAAATACACATTTTTCAAAAATGTTGTTATTACCAGCAAGTAATACTCCGTTATCACCCGCGCCATAGAAGTTAATTCCCTGGAAATACCAGTAATCTCCATCTACAACTACACCTCTGTTAGCTCCGTCAAGCTTCTGTGCTGAGAAATCAAACTTAACTTCCTTGCCACTTTCAGCCTTTACAATGATATAAGAACCAGCCTTACCATTCATTGCACTGTTAATTACAATTGTATCAGAGAACTTATATGTTCCCTCTTTTACAATAATAACATCGCCAGCCTTTGCTGAACTGATTGCATTAAGAATCTCACTTGAAGATGATACATATTTTGCATTCTTGAAATCTGAATCCTTCTTCTTGCTGATATCTGTATAAGCGCCTGAATAAGAAAGACTTGTCTTATCATATGATGTTGTTACATCTGATCCTGTTGTCTCTTTTTCAGTTGACTTAGTTGTGCTCTCTGTTGCCTTTGTAGCCTCTGTTGCTTTAGCTGTTGTCTGTGTTTCCTTTGTTGTTGCCTGTGTAGCTTTTGTTGTACTCTCTGTTGCCTTAGTTTCTTCTGTTGTTGGATCTGGTGAAACAATCTTTGCATTAGTACCACCTACAGAAAGAAGTTCTGTATTCTTGTAATTAGTAACTGCTGCCTTTAATTCCTTATCTATTACATATACAGAATCATCTTTATCAGAGAATGTCCATGGAATCACTCCACCGCCAAGGCTTCCTGCTCCCTTTGCAGATGTTACTACTGAAGGTACATCTTCTGCATTATTAAGGCTTCCTGATTTAACTCCGAGATCCTTAGTTGTATCAAAGTTATCATAAGATGTTCCACCTGCTACAGTCTTATATGAAGATGGAACCTTCTCATCTGCTGATTTTGCAAGGTATGCATCAAATGATGATGCATTTGCAGCATCACCTGTTTCTGAAACAGCATTTGCATAGATAATCTTCTGTGCACCTACAATAACATTACCAAATGCTTTGATGATACCACCATTCTCTCCTGAGAATGTACCCTCACCAAGTGCATCTGTTCCCTGATTAGATGAAAGCATTGGATTCTTGCAGTTTCTGAAATAGTTATTCTGTACGAATAATGAAGAACCCATTGTTGAACCAGCACCGTACTTTGCATTGCCATCATAGTAGTTGTTATACATATGCACTGACATTGTTCTTACTCTTGCGTGTCTTGAATCAGAATGGTCAAACCAGTTATGATGATATGTAATATAGTTAGGACCAGATTCACTCTTCATTCCACATAAAGAGCACTTACCTGAGTCATAAAAATGTACATATGAAACTGTTATATACTGTGAATTACCTTTAATGTCAATTGAACCATCACCCTTTGCCTGGTCAGCATCTCCACCTGCTTTACCATAGTACAGATCAACATTGTGAATCCATACATTGCAGTTTGCTGTATCGAGAGAAATACCATCATCCATGAAATTGATAATTGAGAAATTTCTCATCTCAACATTTCCTGCATTTCTTAAGAGGAAACCGAATCCATTGATTGTCGCATCATTTCCGATGCCCTCTATTGTCATATTAAGATTTGAATAAGCACTAGCTCCTTTAATCTGTACTCCCTCAGATGAACTTGAAAACTTATCCATTGCAGCATCTGTAACACATCCGATTACACGGACATCAAGTGCTCTTGTTTCTATCCCCTTGCTAGCACTCTTTGTATATGCATCAATTATTGTCTGAAGACCTGTATATTCCTTCTCTCCCTTTGCCTCTTTTACTGATGCCTTAATAGTCTTTGCATTATCGTTAGTAACATAAAGAACAATTGCATCTTTCTTAAGTGTTCCATCCTCATTGTAAGCACCTGAACCTGTCTTATACTTTGATTCAGATGAAAATGCAAATCCGGATCTGTCATATGAACTTACATTAAGTGTCTTAGTAACCTGTGCTTTGTCAGTAACTTCCTTTCCGTTCTTTACAGGAACTACCTTAATAACATAGTCACCTGCCGCAAGTCCTACTGCATCAACCCTGTAGTAGTTCTTATACTTTCTGATAAGTTCATTGTCGATTCTTGCATAAGCAGAATCTGACTGGCTGGCTTTCTTGATATATGCTGTATATCCTTCTGCCTGATTATCAATGGACCACTGTGCATATGCTGACTCTAACCATCCTGCCGCACCATCAATAAATTTTACTGTTCCAACATCTGCCTTCACTGTAAGAAGTGATGTAGGAATCACGATACTCACAATCATAACTAATGCAAGTACCCATGCCCATTTTCTACGGGCTGCTTTGCTAATAATAGCTTTCATGTTTTGCTTTTCCTCCTCAATACATTAATTTGTGCATTTTGCTTTAACAAGCAAGGGTTTATGTCGTTATATTAGCAACTTTTACTCAAAAAGTACATGTATGTTAAGTAGGAAATAGGTACCATTTTTATAATTTTTAAGTATTTCATATGAAAATATGACAAAAATATGTAAAACACCGTAGCACATTTGCTGGTAAGCTAATATGCCACGGTGCAGATTAAACATCCGGATATTCAAATATATATCTCTCATACCCATTAATTATCTTAGTATTCTCATTATACTCATATTCCTGCTTAAACTTCATCTGGTAGCTCTTATGGATATGACCATGGATAAAATACTTAGGCTTATATTTTTCCAACAGATAATTAAAGCCCTCAAAACCCTTATGCGGTTCGTCAGGCCCGTCACCTATTCCCGCTGCCGGAGAATGTGTAAGCAGTATGTCAAAGCCCTTATTCTTCTTTATCGAAAACCACATTTTATTAATCCTGCGGTTCATTTCTTTCTGTGTATACTGGTTCTTTCCCTTCTTATATCTTATAGAACCACCAAGTCCCATTATACGGACCCCCTTATACACATATATCTTATTCTCAATATTGATACATCCATCCGGTGGCTGCATCTCATAACAGTCATCATGATTGCCATGCACATAAAGAACAGGTACTTTTGAAAATGATGCAAGAAACGACAGATACTGGGGCTTTAAATCCCCAGCTGAAAGTATAAGATCAATACCTTCTAACTTTTCTTTTTCGAAATAATCCCATAAGTACTTTGATTCAACATCAGCTAACACAAGTATTTTCATTAATATTTCCCCAGCCGCAGCAAACCACGGCATGCTTTCTATTCTTCTTCTTTAACAACACCCTGAAGTGCCATTTTTAATTTAGCGTTATCAGTAAGTTCACCATACTGAGGCAGTCTTCCGACTACATTGTCAAGCAGCCAGTCCATAGTGATTATATCTTCAGGATCAATAAGAACGCCTTCTTCAACTCTTACATTTCCCTGCTGGTCTTTTAACTCGCCCTCAAACACTCTGAACCTTGCTTCTTTAAGTTCTGTCTCAAACAGCTTTACAAGCCTCTTAGTTGCTGACGGCAGACTCTCTGAATATATAAGGTCAACAACGCCTGCCGACATTCCCCACCAGTAATTAAGTGCCTTTACATTATCGCCGTCCTCATCCTTACTCCAAGAGCCGCTCATAATGCTCTGGATAAGCTTTTCATAAAAAACTCCCCAGTGCCATACCGGCATGGCAAGGTGCTTATCAGAATCACTTGCCTTATACAGACCGAACTTTCTCTTGCTCTTTCCCGGAGTAATCATATCCTGATCAGATATAATGCTTATATTCTTCTTCGCAAGATTACCCTCCGAATCATTATCCCTGATACTGTTCCACTCAAGATAAACCTTAGCTCTCGGATTAACGAACTTTACTCCCAGTGCAAATGCATTGATATTTGCACATGCACCATACACCGGATTGTCAGCTATATAGCCAACATTGTCATCATCTGCCATAGAGCCTGCAATAATTCCTGTTATGAATTTTGCCTCAAACATTCTCGCATAATATGACCTGATGTATTTATGTGAAATGTTAAGAGAACAGTCCAGAATCTTTACTGACGGATGTGCTATCGCAGCCTTCAGTCCTGCCATATTCATTGCAGAAGATGTAAGGAATATAAGGTCACAGCCTTTCTTTATAAGCCTGTTAATTGCGGCTTCATCACTCTGTTCAGGTGTCGCATTTTCTTCAACATAAGTCTCTATCTGGTCGCCAAATGTATCATCAATATATTGTCTCCCAAGTTCATGTGCATAGCACCACTCTGAATCCTGCGGAGTCTTTTCATACACAAATCCAACCTTAAGCTTCTTAACTCCTCCCATTGGAAGCAGATAGCTTAATATATTCTTCTTAGGTGCTGCAGCTGGTGTCATCTTAAGTTCCACTTCGCTGTTATCATCAATAAGCTCGAATTCAGCCCATGTCTTGGCAACATTCTTTGCCATCTCAGACTTAGTCATTCTCTTAACAGCATCATATCCGTGGATATGTATAAACCTTAAGAAAGAATCACCTGTTGGAAAGTCAAATTTGTCCCCGCCTCTTGATTCATAAGCAAGCCTGAAATTAAGATAACATGAAACAAGATCTTTCTTATCATCTTCATCCATCGGCTCTCCCGGTGTAATCCCAACCAGCTCCATAAGAGTTGTAAAACTGCCCTCTTTACTGAAATATATATCGTTTAACTTAGTAGATTTATAAAAATCCATGAATTCATAATATATCTTAACATCAGGATCATCACTATACTTAGGTATCTTTCTTATAACCTGTGCACTTACTGTCACCGCCTTAAAATACTTAAGTACACTGACTCTTTTATTACCTTCAAGCACATAGAACTTATTCATGTACTCATATACTTTAATATCGTCTCTTATTCCCTCATTTACCTGACTGTCGCTAAGTGAAGCCCACTTTGCCGAAAATTCTGTTCCCCAGTCAAGTATAGGCATAAAGTTGTCTGCAAATGCTGTAGTTCTTCCCGCTGTACATGTTCCTACTACCAGCCTTAATGGAATCTGGTCACTTCCAAGACTGACTTCTCTGTCAATACTGCTTTCATCAATAATATCCTCCAGAACCGGAAGATATGGATAAGTACCCTTATTTACACACGCATGATATTCTTTTTTACCAATCTTTACTGCACTGAGATAATCCTGCACTGACATATCTTTTACCTTTCCTTTCTGTCTGCATTCTACCCTTTAATGTTCCTGTATGTAACATTTGCAGACCGCCATATCTTATTTATTTCTACTTACATATATAAAACTATCACATTTTCACCAAAAAATACACCTTAAAATTGACTTTTGTTAATTATGCTAGTATCTTATTCGATAGGCTTGAAATTTTTCTATATTTCCGGTCTGAATAAAATGCATGCAGATACGCATTTAAAGAAATGGAGTATACATATGAATATTGAATTTTCTAAAAGAGCTGACCGCTTTGGCAACAACATTTTTAATATACTTAATGAAAAGAAGAACGACCGACTTGCACAGGGAAAGCCGGTATATAACTTTACTGTAGGGACTCCTGATTTCAAGCCTGATGAATCTGTTATGAAGGTTGTTTCAGATGCAGCACTTGATCCTGAGAATTACAAATACTCACTTGGTGATACTGATGAGCTGCTTGACGCCGTATGCAAATGGTACAAACGCCGTTACAACACTGTTATCACACCTGATGAAGTCACCTCTGTATTCGGAACTCAGGAAGGTATGGCTCATATTGCCCTTGCTTTGTGCAATCCGGGAGATTTATGCTTAGTTCCTAATCCGGGATATCCTATATTCGAGATTGGACCATTCCTGTGTGATGCACAGATTGCTTATTACAATCTTCTTCCAGAGAATGATTATCTTATAGATTTTGATTCTATTGATGAAGATACTGCAAAAAGAGCCAAAATGATGGTTGTATCTTATCCACTGAATCCTGTATGTGCTACTGCACCTGATGAATTCTACGATAAACTCATCGCATTTGCAAAGAAATATAACATCATTATTATTCACGACAACGCATATTCTGAGATTATATATGACGGACAGATTGGTGGCTCTTTCTTAAGCCACGAAGGTGCTATGGAAGTCGGAGTTGAATTCAACTCTCTTTCTAAGACTTATAATCTTACTGGTCTGCGCCTTTCATTTCTTATCGGAAACCGTGAAATCGTAAGCAAATTCAAAACTGTCCGCTCACAATTTGACTATGGAACAAGTCTTATATACCAGAAAGCTGCTGTTGCTGCACTTAACGGTCCGCAGGAATATGTCGCTGACAACCGTGCTGAATATGAGTTAAGAAGAAATGCTCTCGTTGCCGGAATTAAGAAGCTTGGACTTAAACCTGCTGATGTTAAAGGCACAATGTTTGTATGGGCTGCCATTCCTGACGGCTATACCAGTTCAGCTGATTATGTTATGGAACTTCTTAATAAGACTGGCGTTTTATGTACACCTGGAAGCAGCTTCGGAAGCCTTGGAGAAGGTCATGTAAGATTTGCCCTTGTACTTCCCCATGAAGAAATTGAGAATATTTTTTCTAATCTGTAATTCACTAAAAAACATAATATACGTACAAAACCCCGTATCCTGCAAAACAGAATACGGGGTTTATATGTATCTTTGCTATTAACAATCACTGGTGATTAGCCACGAATCTTCTTAACAAGAGCAACAGCCTCTGCTGTCATATCCTTAATCTTGTCAAATTCTCCTGCCTTAATCATATCACCCTTAACCATCCATGAACCACCACAGCAGAAGATCTTATCGCATGATAAGAATTCCTCAAGGTTAGCTGTGTTGATACCACCTGTAGGCATAATTCTTACATTAGTGTAAGCTGCGCACATAGCCTTGATCATCTTAATTCCACCTGCAGCTGTAGCTGGGAAGAATTTAACTCTTGTAAGGCCTCTCTTAACAGCCTGTGCAAGCTCTGAAGGTGTAACGATACCTGGCATAACAGGAATGTTCTTAGAAATACAGTAATCAACGATTTCTGGATCAAATCCTGGGCTTACGATAACTGAAGCACCAGCTGCTACAGCTCTGTCAACCTGCTCTGTTGTAAGTACTGTACCTGCTGCAAGTACCATATCTGGATATGCTTCATGCATAAGACGGATAGATTCCTCAGCTGCTGCTGTACGGAATGTAACCTCTGCACAAGGAAGACCACCATCAACTAAAGCCTTAGCTAATGGAAGTGCATCTTTAGCATCATTCAATACTACTACTGGAATTACTCCAAGTTCTTCAAATTTGTCTGCAATATTGCTCATAATTATATAGACTCCTTTCATATTTTCCCAATCTCTGGGATAATTTTGTCCGCAAATATTCTATCACACTCTCAGCACCATTACAAGCATTATAAATGTTGTTATTCCCTCAGCAACAGCATACGCAAGCCATACTCCTGTCATTCCAAAAAGTGCTGACATTACAAAAACTGCACCTAAAATCAGCACAAATCCTCTTGCCACAGAAACAACTGCCGCTTTAAACGCATCCTCTGTTGCACTGAATGCACCGCCACCTACAATATTAATTCCCGCAAAGAATATTCCGATAAAATATAACTTAACGCCTTCTGTTGCGTAAAGCCTTAACATTTCTGAACCTTCACTGTTAAACACTGCGACAAACTGTCCTGCAAATATAAACAATATACTATACATAACCGCTGCAAGTACAAATGCTGTTGTATATCCCATTCGTTTTAACTGTTTACATCCATCCTTGTCTCCCCTGCCGAAACAACTGCTTATAAGTGGCTGACTTCCCTGTGCAACACCATTAAATACCGCAGTTGTGACAATTGCAATATTAGCCACAACTCCGTATGCAGCTACTCCAACATTACCAGCCAGCTTAAGAATTACGAAATTAAAAACAAGTGTAATAACAGCTGATGACATCTCTCCAACAAATGCCGATATGCCAAGCTGGCACCCTGCCACAAGTTTTCTGACTGAAGGCTTACACACAACAAGCCTGACACTACTTTTCTTAGAGAAGAAATGTATGCTGCATATTCCCATTCCGATAATCGGCGACAAAGCTGTTGCCAGTGCTGCACCTTCCATTCCCAGATTCATCGGGAACATGAGAATATAGTCAAATACTATATTAAACAAACTGCTGAAAAGTGTTGCACTCATAGCAATTCCCGGTGCTCCGTCATTTCTTACAAATGCATTAGTCACATAATTACACATAAACATCGGTGCAAAACACATGAATATCTTAGTGTAATTATTCCCAACTGCTACAATATGTTCATCAGCTCCTAGAACACGCATGATATCTGCCGAAAAGAATATTCCGGCAAAAACGAATATCATACTTGACATTATGCACCATATTAATGCATTCCAGAAATAATCATCTACATCTGCATCTTTTTTAATCTTACTAATTGCATACCTTATAGCTGAACCAACACCAATCATCTCACCAATTGAGAATATTATACTATATAATGGCATAACAAGATTTAATGCTGTAAGTCCGTCTGCTCCCTTTGCTATAGATATAAAATACGAGTCAGCAAGAACGTAGCATGAAAACCCTATCATTCCGAGAATATTCTGTGATACATATTTAGAAAAATTCTTTCTGTTTTCTTCCTTGCTCATCGAAATCTCCTTAATTAAATAATATAAGTTACAAAAACGGCTCCCGTTGGGAGACGCATTTTACACACTATCATATCTCTTAACGCAAAGCAATTACATGCCCATAATTATTTACTTAGTTCCGAAGATTCGGTCTCCGGCATCCCCAAGTCCTGGGCAAATATAAGCATCTGCGTTAAGCTCTCTGTCAAGATGTCCAATGTATATCTGAACATCTGGATGCGCCTTATGAAGCTTTTCAACTCCCTCTGGGGCAGCTATGATACACATGAACTTAATCTGCTTTCCGCCAACCTTCTTTATCTGGTCAATTGCATCAACTGCCGAACCACCTGTTGCAAGCATCGGATCTGTTACAACAATAGTTCTTTCCTCAATTGGATGTGGAAGCTTGCAGTAATATGGTACCGGCTCATGTGTCTCTTCATTACGATACATTCCAATATGTCCAACCTTAGCAGTTGGTACAAGTGAAAGTACACCAGGAACCATTCCAAGACCTGCCCTTAAAATAGGAACAATTGCAAGCTTACGGCCTGAAATCATAGGTGTCATACAAGTTTCAATAGGTGTCTCAATCTCGACATCTTCTGTCGGAAGGTCTGATAAAGCCTCAAAGCCTTCAAGCATAGCTATTTCTTCAACGAGCTTTCTGAATTCATTAGTTCCTGTTTTCTTATCTCTAAGAATTGAAATCTTATGCTGGATAAGTGGATGTGTAAATATTGTTATATTCTTCTCATTCTCAAAATCCATCATTATTAAGTACCTCCAAATTTTATTGTTATTTACTTATTATCTTCTGATTCTTCTTTTTCAGAGTCTGTGTTCATAACATAAACTCCACGGCTGCTGTCACCTGCTGGATTCTTACCGAATTCATAATCATTACCAGGTAATATAGCATTAAGAAGAATACCTGCTATAGCAGCGATTGCAAGTGCTGTAAGTGTTATAGATGTTCCACCGATTGTAAATGTAAGTCCACCACCGAAGCCTAAACCACATACAAATATAACACCTGCAATAATAAGGTTTCTTGACTTAGTAAGGTCAACCTTGTTCTCAACAACATTTCTTACACCGATAGCTGAAATCATACCATAAAGCATGAATGATATACCACCGATAATTGCTGTTGGCATAGTTGATATAACTGATGAAAACTTAGGTATGAATGAAAGTATAATTGCAAATACTGCTGCGATTCTGATTACTCTTGGGTCATATACCTTAGAAAGTTCAAGAACTCCTGTGTTCTCACCATATGTAGTATTAGCCGGACCTCCAATTGCACCTGCAAATGCTGTTGCAACACCATCACCAATAAGTGTTCTGTGAAGACCTGGATCTGCTAAATAGTTTTCTTCAACTGTAGCCGAAATAGCTGACATATCTCCGATATGTTCCATCATTGTTGCAATAGCAATAGGTGCCATTACAAGGATTGCTGTTACATCAAATTTCATAAACTGGAACTTTGGAATTCCAACCCATGAAGCAGATGCAATTGATGAGAAATTAAGTATTGCTGAACCATCAGGATTATGTACGCCGCATGCATTAAGAATAAGTGCAAATACATATGAAATTACTACGCCCATAAGAATAGGAATAATCTTGAAAAGCCCCTTGCCCCATATATTGAATATAATAATTACAGCAAGTGCAACAAATGCAAGTAACCAGTTAGTTGAAGCATTTGTAATAGCTGAACCTGCAAGTGAAAGGCCAATACATATAATGATAGGTCCTGTAACTACAGGTGGAAGGAATTTCATAACTCTGTTGACTCCAACAAGCTTAATTATAAGTGCAAGTACAAAGTAAAGCATTCCGGCAACAAATATACCACCACATGCATAAGCAGCCTTATCATTAGCTGACATTCCAGCATACATACCGCTGTCAAGATTAGCTACTGTGTAGAATCCACCAAGAAATGCAAAGGAAGATCCTAAGAATGCAGGTACTTTGAATTTAGTACATAGGTGGAATATCAATGTACCAAAACCTGCACAGAAAAGTGTTACTGATACAGACAGACCTCTGGTAAGTTCCTCACCACAGGCAGCCTGAAAATATCCTGATACCAGAATAGGTACAAGAATAGTTGCGCCAAACATGGCAAACATATGCTGAATACCAAGAATCAGCATCTTCGCTTTACCAAGCTTTCTGGCATCACGAATAGGTTCGATTTTCTTTTGTTCCATAATACGCTCCAATCAATATATATTTTCATATTATTATAGAACATAATAAGATTTAGGGCAATGAAAAAATATTCCATTTTAAACATTTCGGGGCATGAAAAGCTTTCGCCTTCCATGCCCCGAAACTCGTGTTATGGTCAGAAATTGGATTATTTTTCTTCTGCAATCGCAGCCTGTGCTGCTGCAGGCATATGACGTATCTTTTGTATCACTTGAAGCGGTTGACAGTTGTTTTTTTCAATCGGAAGTGGATTGACTGTATACTTCATTTCCAAAGGTTGACGACTCTCTTCACAAACTCTTGGCTACCAGGCGTCACTCATTTGTAGGTCTTTTAACGCATCACATTTGCGACCAATCCAATGAACTCCCTGATAACCTCATCCTTATTTAATTGTCATGATATAACTGCCACAGCTATCTAACGATTTCGTTAATCTTGACGGCATATCTGGTTAATCGAGCATGTCTCTTCTTAGCAAGCTCCTCCTCAGATCTAGTATCATCAAATACGGATACCTTGCCTTTCTTCACGCACACAACAAGGCGGGCACCACATTTCGGGCAAACCATATACGAAGTTGTACTAGCTGACTCCATAAGAAATGCCCCACATCTGTGGCAACATACCACACATTTCCCAGTTTTTTCCTCCGCAAAACTCACCAACATCACGCCTCCTTTGACTATCAAGGTTGATATCTCTCATTCGGAAAAGGGAAAGAAACCGATATGATGAGTGTACATAATTCTCCCGACAATGACCTTTCCGTAAGTGTAGTCAACACTGCCATTATCAACTGGAAGACTTGACTGATCTTTTAAACTGTTTAGCGCACATTATTCAAGGTTCTTAATGACCTTGACGGCTACACCCTGAATCTTACAGTCCGAAACAATGATGTCCTTCATGGTCTTATTCTCAGGATGAAGTCTGATCTTCTGATTCTCTTTGTCTACAAAATAGCGCTTCAGCGTGTTCTCATTCGCTACCAGGGCAACAACAATATCGCCATCCATGGCTTCTGACTGCTTTCTGACAAGTACCAGATCTCCCGGAGATATTCCGGCTTCAATCATAGACTCGCCTTTTGCCCTAAGTAAGAAAAAAGTCCCTTTGCCAAACATCGAAGCAGGCAATGACACGTATTCCTCTATATACTCTTCCTCCAGCGTAGGAACGCCGCAGGAAACAGTACCAAGTAGTGCCACACTTGTAAACTCTGTCTGAACCTTCTCGGTCTGTTCAGTAGAAATCTGCTGGCCATCATATCTGATCATGCCATTCTCATTCATGGCAACCAGGTACTTATATGCAGTTCCTCTAGCAATACCGACCGCATCTGCAATCTCTGTTGTAGACGGTGAGTGGCGATATTTTTTGTAGTATTCCTCTACAAATGCCTTAATAGTACCCATAAGCTCTGTAGATTTGTGTCTCATACGCCGCTCCTTTCTAAAGGAAGCAATATGCTTCTGTTACTTCCTATTTGAAAGTATATCACTGTGAACATTTGTTCGTAACAATAATCTACAAAATATCAAAAATATCTGACAGCCGCGAAAATCGTGCACTCCCCCTTTTATGATTCTAATGGTAGCAAAAAACCTGACCCTATATTGGGACAGGTTTTTGAGTTCCCATTTTTAGTGTTTTTCAAACACCTGTGACAGCTTTTATCGCGCCCTCTGTCATCGATGAAATTATCACAGATGCAATCTGTTTAACTGTATCAATTGCCAACGGTAATCCTTTATCTTTTGCTACATCTTTTACTTTTTTCCAAATACTATCATCACGTATTTTATCTAAATACTCATACCCTTCCCAGGTAAGATTGCTAACGCCAAAACTGTATAATGAATTACCAGCATATTGTGCTTTATAGTCAGATATTAACCCTGCCTCATACATCATCTTACAATGAACAGCGATTTGCTCCATGGTATATCCATCAACTTTTAAGTTAAAAATAGCTGTAGATGTATATTCCTCTTCTATTCTGAGCATAATCTTTCTTATCAAATCCATGTCTCTTTTCATAGTAATCCCCCTAGATTTATAATGAATATCTTATATTTACACACATGGGATACCCACACGCGCTATATTATCAGAAGCTGATTTTCTAATATCACTGGTCAATGAATCATTTAATCTAAACAAATAATTGTCTTCATTTACTTCGTATTTTTCAAATCGTATCCATTTTGTATTAACAAGTAACATGCATAGTTCATCGCCATTCAAAAAATATGGTGTAAAATATACTCCTCCAGCATCACTTATCATTCCTGCGTACTTCCACTCAAGCCATTCCTTATTACCTTTTTCATCTTCAAACTTATAAATATGTATCAGGTAACCATAGGCATATGTTGAAATGAATGCTTTGTCTTGCGCATAATCACATTCTGGCGTAATATCGACTTTAATTAAGTCATAAACAACAACAACTTTCTTATCCTTCTTAGTTAAAACTAATTGTTTACCTTTTTTCCCAAATGTAGACTTGTCAAATGAATCCAAATCATCAATTTGATTTGTTTTATATACCTTGCCTGGTAATTTTTCATTTTCTGATCCATGCGTATTTATATTAAAAGCAGTGTTTAATCTTGCCTTCACTTCTATAGATACATTATTAGGATCAAATGTCGGTAATACATCCATATATTCAGCTAACTCGCTTATACGATTATTGTTAGACGTTAGATCTAAATAGCGGTCTTTAACCAAATCAGCAATTACTGATAATATGTTTTTCGTTGCTTTGACATTATCAATTTCATCTGTGCTCTCTACAGAAGCTAATAACATCAATAATTTATTAATACTACTAGGATCGATTCCATTTCCAGTCTCATATAAAAGCATCTTTAGTAAGCTCAGCGGAATCTCCATTGTCATACTTTCCAATGTAGTCAAGAATTCAAGCGGTCTATTTTTGTTTAATTCGTCATTAACTCGCCCAAAAAGTGATTCTGGTTTTTCAAGAAAATCTTTTTTATCGAGTGCGCAAATATACGTAGGCCTTGTCGTATCTTCATCAGAAAGCCTTTTCATCAAAAAGTCTTCAACTTCATCCTTAAGTTGATACTCATTTGTCCACAAGACAATTGTATAAGGACCATTATTAACCCCTATAATAGTCTCTATTGTAGATGCTAAAACAGAATATATATTTTTTGCTTCTTCATTACCATCCTCAAGTCGAATATCCAGAAAAACAAGACGTATTCCATCTATTTTATTTATTTCTGCTTCATTAATTAATTTGCCATAATCATAATAAACATAAGGGATACCATTTGCAGTAAGTAATTGTTCTACTACTTCGACCTCCTGATGCTTATTATCGACAATTGCAACTTTGCCAAATCGTGGTAATACATTTGATGTCATTAGTTCTTTGTTTCCTCCTTAAAAACCAAGGCAATTGCTGCACCTGTTTTATATTCTTCTGATATTTCAAAATCATTGTTATCTGGAAATAACACTTTACCTCCCATTGTTTCCATTATTTGACTAACAAGATGAAGCCCTAGTCCCATTCCATCGTCTTTTTTGGAAACAAATGGAAGGGTTATTTTATCCGTAGGAAGCGTAAATCCCTTTCCATTATCGACTATTAATAATCCCCTAAAGCCCGGTTCTTCAGAATAGTCCATAAAGCATATTTTTTTATCTTGGATTTTATATCGTTCCAGCCAATAAATCGAATTATCTACAATGTTCATTATCGCGCTACGGACTAAACTATCAGCACATATAACAGCTATATCTTTATCTTTGATTTGTCTCTCGAAACTGAGGTTATGAGCCTTAAGTCTATACTTAAGAATCTTTTGAGTTCCATCTATCAACGAATCAAGTGTTATAAATCTCATTTTTGTGTTCTTAATTATCTCAGAATAGCTAGATATTCTTCCTGCCAAGTCGGATATCAATCCTGTAATGTGAGAAGAAACACCTTCCGTTTCTGCGCTTTTTTCAAGTTCCTTTAGGATCTTATCGATTTCATGAATAACCATACTCATGTTTAGTCCTAAGCTTGAACTTTTAACATATATCTTATTGATTTCTTCATATTCATTTTCAATGTTTTTAAGTGCACTTTTTATTTCTTTTTTTACATCTTCATCTTTAACTTTTTTATCAACTATTTCTGACAGATGTCTAACCGATCCGATAACTGGTTCCTTAAAATTACCGGAATAAAAGGCTCTCAAGTCAGCTTTGTCTTGCATTCGATCATTTTCAACACATGAAATAGCATATAAAACAGCCTTAACAAAGCAGTTATAAGCTGCGTTTTCTATAAAACCTTCTCTGCTTGTTTTCTCAATCAGATCCTTGCTATCCAATCTGTCAATATAAACAGCACCAACAACTAAATTACTACTGAGAGTTTTTGCCGGATTATTTATTCTTCTAGCACCTAATCCGAGCCAATCATTGCTTTGTTCTCCATACTCATTTAAACGCATATTATCTCTATATATAGAGATTCCACCGTTTTGCTTCAAATAGTCCTTAAGCATGTTCTTTTCATTTGGAAAGCCAAGATTCAAAACATATCCATCAAGGTCAAAAATGCTTAAATCAATTGTCACTTTTCCAATTTCAAAAGCAGCTAAATTAACCCCTGTTTTCTTCTTGTTCTCTAAGTCTAAAATTTCCGCCCCCTGAAAATCGTGGCTTTCTCTAGCTTTAACCTTTTGTAATACCTCCCAAGGTTGAAAATTATACGTATACTCCACAATTTTATTTCCTTCAAGGACAATATGCGCCCTGTATAGAGCTTTACTCTTCATATCAGCAAAGTCTTTTAAATCCTTTATCCATTCCTCATGTGTAGACTTAATATGAATTTTAAACGAATCATCTGTCTTAAAAGGTGAGTTTAATGAAAGCATACTTTTATATACATTTCGATACTCTCTTTTTTGCCAGTTATGTCGTAATTCTGTAATCTCTATTCGCGTACCGTGTTTATCACCTACAAACACTTCCGGCTCTCTTTCAAAAACCTTTACTTCTACCTCATTTAAGTATTTATCATTATTAAAATCGTTCCAGTTTATTTCAAAATAGACTTCTCTATTAGTCTGGTCATCCTCATTTCTGGTAACCAATTTAATATGATTTCCAAGTTTATGCGCACCAAATCTTCCAATTCCTTTTTCGCCTAAAGGAATTCTCTTAACACCATTATGAGTAATAGCTTCCTTGCAATTATCAACTATTTTTTTCTTATTGAAAGTTGCTGGTTCCATCCAGTGATTCACAACTGTTTCTTTTGTCATTCCAATGCCATCATCCTCTATAACTATCAATCCAGCATCACAATCATCAATATTATCCAGTCTAACATTAACATTTCGAGCAAATGCATCATAAGAATTTTTTATTAATTCGAGCATTGCTACACTTTCGTTTTTAATTAACTGCTCGCCTAATTCAAGCATCAATCTAGCTCTTGGGCGGAAGTATACATTTTCATCTTTCATTTACTCTTCTCCTATGATTTTTTTCTTTTACACTTATTTTTCTTCAAATACCTTTTCAAAAATCAACTTAGTAAAGATATCATCAACCTGTTTGGCAATTTTTTTTGACTCAGCTACCATTCCTAGTTCTATGTTCCCTTGCTGACCATGGTATGAAAGATTTGCAGAAGTTATAATCGTTTTGTTCTGATCAACAGAAATCATCTTTGCATGTAAAGCTGCCATTGAGTCTTCAGACTTCTTGTAGTTATAAATCTTTAGAAATCGTCCCTTGTATCGCAACAGCTTATCAAAACTTTCTTGACTATCTATGTCGTTCACAAAGAACTTCACAAATACACCGCTTTGACTCTTTTGTATTATAATATCCACTAAATCAGCAAAATATGAAGATAAAGAATACCCAGTAATTAGTATGCTACTATTTGCCTCCTCAATCATTGATCTCACAACATTCATTGTAGTCCTAGCATTAATTGAAAATGAAGGTGGCGCAGTAACCACTAATGATACTTTGTCAGAATCATCCTGCATTAATGCTTGTCCAAATAATGAAGCCAAATCATCACAGGAATTGCCAACTCCCGGAAATGCTTGTTTAAGCATTTCCGATGCCTTAGAAGTTCCATTTTCCTGATCTTCCTTTATTGTATTAAACAAAATATCTGGATTTACAGATCTACCTGGCATAAATCATTCACCAACTCTCTAAAATATGCATTATCCTCTCTACCTGGAATAGGTACTACCAAACCTCTATCAAGCATTCTATTACCATTTTCACACGCCGTTTCCGAAATCATACAGCAAGAATGGCATGCAGCTCCATTGGAATTTTTTCCAGCAGGCATATTACTCATGCATTCTGGGTCATTTGTACATACTAATGCTTCTTGAAAAGCATCTCTCATAATACCTGTTAACTGAGAAATACTTCCTAACTCCACAAGTCCTCCTAAGGAACCTTCTTTATCCGCACTTCCTGTATAAAGCAAAATTCCCGCCATATTATCGCCGAAATATATTCTCTCTCTAATCGCAGAAGAAGAATAACCTGACGACATAGACATCTGCTTAATCAATAAATGTGCAAAAGTATGCATTAACACATAGACTGCATTTCGTACAGAAGTTATTGTCCATCCCTTAGACTGACAAAAGTCCTTATATGATTCGGCATAACGCTCTGAAATATCTTTTACAGCAGATATTCCTAACCACTTTGAAAGCATCTCTTTATTAAACTCAATAAAAATACCTTCACCATTGACTTCAGCTGCCGGTAACCATCTCTCATTTCTTCCTTTGCTAAGAGTCACTATATTAGGTTGATTAGCTGGATCTGCATCTGGATCCGGAGCATCAACTCTAGTAAATCCCAATAACACCCTTACTTCACGCAATCTTGTAACTCTTACAATTTTGCTAAAATATTTCTGCAAGTAAGAAGGCAATGGATCTTCTTCTGCCTTAAAGTGCTTCTTATTCGATTGATAAGCAGGATCTGAATGATGGGTTATGGCATTGTATTCCATCTGCTTAATCTCAGTAAATTCCTTGATGTTATTCATACGCTTGGTGAGGGCTTCATCAAATTCTTCCTTTGAGTAAGCAGCAAAATACATATCATATATTTTTTCAACACCATCATCGCCCATCAATTGTTTTGCCAATTCAATATCTCTTAGGTGCTCATCAATAAGATTGTAAAGTGGATTAATCCATGGTGGAATTGATATCGCACTTTTACTTACTGCGAAATAAACATTTGATGCACCGCGCTGTGATGGAATTATCTGCTTTCCACATTTTTGATTCTTTACATTAGGTCTAAATGGATGATGACCAGGGCAAGCCAATCCATCAAAATTATCCTTTTGTGTTGCACCGCTCATACTCCGTTTTGCCCCACAACTGCAATGCACCCACATATCTGCCAACGTAGATGTGTTTCCTGTTGAGAACATCTTCAATGAACCTTTACAATCTACATTTCCACGATGAACCCACCAGCTCCAAGGAAAATCTGCCATATGCCCATTTTCACACATAGTTATAAATCTGGCAGGATATGCGGTCCTATGACATTCAGGGCAAGTAACACCATATCTTATGTATTTATCTACATCAAAATTTTCCCTTGCATCAAACAATCTACCGCACTTTGAATTCGAACACACATGCCAATACGGAAAAGATACAACCGGCACATCACCATTTGAACTCGTCCTTGGCATATAGAAACAATCAACACCAAGATATGACGCTAATCTACCATCTATAATCTTTTGTCCTTTTTCCTTCCAATATGAAATATCTAAAACTGTAACTGAGTCTTTTACGGCGTCTACAACGGAACCTGGCCCAAATGTAGTAATAATTTGATTAGGTCGTAATTCCCCCAGCTTATTCTTGTCAAAAAAAGCCATCTTAATCCTCCGTGTAGTAATACATATTTGCTGAGCTCTCGACTTCTCTCATTGACTGAAGAGTAGGTTTTTCAGTATCAACATGAGGCTTGTCATATGGATTCATCAATCTGTTATATCGCTCAGTTCCCACAACATAATATCGAAGTGGTTTTTCTTGTGCTGCCCTAAGCTTCCACCAATCAATGAATTGATCTATCTCATCACTTGCATCTGCTTTTGCTGCCGGCTTAATTATATTAAGTCGTTCAAGAATTAATTTCTTTACTTCGTCTATCTCTTCATTTGTTAAGCTTGCAATAGCAGAAGCATCCGCATTATTTGCAAGATTCGGGAATTTCAATCTAATAGCAGATATAATTACTGCATGTAAAACTCTATCTCTAGCTCTAGCAGAAAAAGGAGTTGCTGTAGTTCCTTCAACAAATCTATATAGCTGAGAATGGTACCCCGAAAAATTCTCATAATGTGATAAATCTCGTGGTCTATATGCGTTATACAAAGTGACTACAAGACCAGGATATTTTCTACCTATACGGCTTGTGGCCTGAATATACTCAGAATTCTGTTTTGGCTGACCAGTCACCACCATTAGTCCAAGTCTATCGACATCCATACCAACTGCTATCATATTTGTAGCAACAGCAGTATCTAAACAATCCTTTGATTCACATGTCGTTTCCAATTGCTTTAGCTTCTCTGGAATCTGGTATGATGACATACGAGATGTAATCTCAACATTCCTATTTAAGAATCTTTGCTTTTCTAAACCATATTTATTTTTTATACGCTTTATCCTCTTAGGAATATCGTCTTGCAAAAGACGCACTGCGCCACCAAGCTCACGTATACTGTTAAAATATCCAACTAAAGAGTAGTATGGATCAATTACATCTTTAAACTCTTCCTCTTGTGACAATGTATACGCAGACTGAAGTATAATTGCATATATTCTCAACAATGCTGTTTTTACTGATTGTCCAGGCGCACATACACCTACATATTTTCTAAATGGATTATCCTTTATAGAAAGCTCCTTAATAAAGAAGCTATCCCCTATTTCAAAACCATTCGGTGGGAATTGAGTTGTCATGTCTCGGCCATACAAGCATTTAGTCTGGGCAGCAGCATTCTTTATGGTAGCTGTTGAAACGACATATTTCGGTTTAATACCATCATATGTACACATATCCTCGATAATAGTTTCATATGCGCCATAGACCGTACCCAATGGTCCAGTAATTAAGTGTAACTCATCCTGAATAATTAATTCTGGCGGTAAAAAAGGTTTAACATCCACTAATGATGATGTAGGCAATGTTGCAGTCTTATTATGTCTTGAATGCTCAGCCCCCATTGCTACATATCCATCTCTGCTACATTTTCTATCTACCCTGCCAAAAAGTGCATTGGTATTTACATCCCATGGTAAGCGTGCAAATTTGTCAACTGTAGACAAAATGATAGTTGGACATTTTGCATATATCTCTTCGTCAACTAAATACACCGGAATAGGTATTCTATTATCTTTGTATCGATAAAATTCACAGTGCTCATCTGAACAGTATATTTCAATTGACTTCTTCTCAGGTTCAATATTAAAATTCTCTTCTTTAAGAGGTTTTCCACAAAAAGGACATGTTAAAAGCTGCTTGAACACTTTATTACGTGCACTTCTTGCCGCAGAAGGATAATCTGGCTTCTCAATAAATTCATCAAATTTATTCGGAGTAACGCCTCCACCAACCCAGAATCCAATACTGATTGGTTCATTACCATACTTTTCCGGCATCCTACGCCTAGTTAACTCAGCAGCGACAACCATTTTTGTAATACGATCCCTCTGCTGTGTAGTTAATAATCTAAGAGTATAACGAAGCATTACTGTAACTCCGCCATCAGCATTGTATTTTGCATTACTATTTGCTCTCAATCTTCTATTCGCAATGACAAATGCCATTAAACCTAAGTATGCTTCTGTTTTTCCTCCACCTGTCGGGAAATATAAAAGATCAACTATTTCGCGATCCTTATGCTTAGGATTAACAATTCCAGATAGATTCATAAGAATAAATGCAATCTGAAATGGTCTCCAACCAAAATTATTGTTAGAATCCTTTGGATTAACAAATTCCTTAAAATTGCAATCTATTCCTGCCCCGTTTTTCTTAGAGTAATTCTTAATGCTATTCTGATAATAGATAACCATATTCATAAAACAAAATGCTTCAAAAGCAATTTCATCTGTCTCAATCACATGGATTCCTTCTCTTATTCTTGTTAACGCATCTAAACATCTACTAATTACATTGTTACCAATTTTATTAGCAAAATCCTCATCTTTCATTCGTGAATTAGCTTTTAAAGTTTTTTCTATCCAATTAGCATATGAATCAGCAAGCGTATTCAATTTATCTAGGATTTCATCTTTTTTACCCTTACTAGCCATTAATGATGTAGAAAAATAATTTTCATCAAAGCCATCTAAAGCTGCACTAACGCCAGGGAATTCATTTTCAGGAATAAACGCTGACTCAACGCATGTAGATTTACCATTTATTGGTTCATCCCATACAGCAGCACAACCCCTTCCTCTCCCCAAAATTGGTCTCTGCTCAAAATAAAACTCATCTTCTGCTAATATTTCTCTGCATATATGTTCTGCTAGGAAAACATAAGAATTGTCTTTTGCATACGCTTTCAGATGCACCTGAAACATCATTCCTTCAGCTGCATTTTCTGGATTATTTCTTTTATTAACAATATATACAGTAATAAGCAAATATTGACCTTTTAATCCAATCTTTGACATATGAAGATGAACATTTGAATCGGACACTAATTTATACTCTTTCGTTCTATTACTATCACTAAGGTCCAACTCAATTGTTTCTTTCATTGGAATTCGAGTATATATAGTCTTACTATGTTCTTTTCCGTCTTCATCCTCATATTTTTCTGAAGACTTTACATAGTCTCCCCAAGACACATCTATGCTAATTGTTTTCGTTGTATTTTCAACATAAAAACTAATACCCATAGATGAAGGGATTTGAAAATGAGTTGTCATAATCGGCTCATTATCATCATCTTCACCAGCCGTATAATCTTCCCCGTCTTCATATGCCATATCTGCATCAACTTCTTGCTCATCTTCAACGCTATTTTCATCCTTTTGAATATCAAGCATTCCGACAAGGTAAGCAAATTTAGGGCTTTCTTCTAATATTTCCTCTTCTTCTCTAGGTCCAATAAGATCCAGACGTATATCATCTATTATTTTCTGACGTACTTCCGAACACTTAAATCTATCAGGCATAAGCACTTATCCCCCTTTAAAACTTCAATACTATATTTACAAGAATCACAGGATTGATATCATATTGGGCATTAAATTCCTCTATCGTTCTATCAGCTTCTCTTTTTAAAGCTTTAACCTTTTCTCCTATACCATCCTGCTGTTTATCGAGTTGCTTTTTCTTTTCTGCAGCCTTCTTTAAAATATCCTCTTTTTCATATCTATTTGAAGACATAGATTCCTCGATCAATAGATTTTCTATTTCTTTCTGAAGATCCTGCATTTTTAACGAAATTTGGTCTATTTGTATCTTGAACCAATTATCTATTTTTTCTTTGTTATAGTCCTTAATAGGTTGAACAGAGTCCTCATATTTTTTGCTCATTTCAAGCAACAATTTATCGTATATTTTTCGATAGTTTTCTTGCTCTTTTGGTGTAGGAGTAAAAAACTTAATATCAGAATCATCTGCATCTTCTATCGCTGTAACAATATCCTTCTCATCAAAATCAACATATTCTCCGTTCTCATCGCAAAGTAGTAACACAGGGAAAAGTATCTCCGTGTTATTACAAAAAGCGCCTAAAAACAAAGTTCCATGTGAACCCAAACTGTCTCGTCCCCAGTTATCAATTTGCCAATAATAGGTTTTACTATCCATTTCAGGTTCATTAAATTGATTCCAATATTCAACTTCTTTTAGATATTCAGATATCTCTGCTTTTGTTGCATCAAGAGACGCCTCTTTTGCATCCGGACTCTCTGTAATTAACAAATTTTGCAGTTTAACAGCTTGACTATTTAACTCTGAATCCAATTTTTTATCCAACTTATCAAACTCATTATCAAATTCATTATTTGAATCACATGATTGATATATATTTAAAACCTGTTGTTCAAAACCAGTTCCAGATTGCAGAGCACCAAGCGCAACATCAGACGCACCAAACACACCATCAAACAATTCAAACTTATGCCTTAAAATCTCATAAACACGCCTATCTGCCTCATTTTCAGTATTTAGCAGATTAATCGCAACTACATCATGCTTTTGTCCATATCTATGACAGCGACCGATTCTCTGCTCAATCTTTTGAGGATTCCATGGCAAATCATAATTAATTACAGTATTACAGAACTGAAGATTTAAGCCTTCTGATCCTGAATCAGTAACAATGAGGATCTTTGCGTTGTTCTTGAAATAATCTACAATCGCATGCTTATACTCAACACTGCGACCATAATTAACATTTCCATAGTTTTTCACTTGCCAGGCTCTATAAATCTCTTTTGTCATTGAATCATCGAAATCACCATTAAACAGAATAATATCCGCTTCACTATATCCACTCTTCCTAAGTTCTGATGCAATATATTTCTGTGTTCTTTTTGATTCCGTAAAAACAACTACCTTCTCATCTATTCCTAGCTCTTTTTGATGTTCAAAAGCTGTTGAAATAGCTGTTTTAAGAGCTTCAACCTTAGCATTTTCTGTAATCAATACAGCTGTATCAATTATCTTCTGAACAAGCTCTATTTCTTCTTGGATTTCCTGTTTCTGAACAATGACATCTTCATCTTCTTTATCTTCGAAATCTGATTCATCAATCTCATCCTCAAGAAATTCAAGGAACAAATCAAATCCCTCTTGTGCGTTTGCTGACTTTGATCCCTGGTATAGTTTATTAAGTCGTTCCTTAAACACTTCAAAGGTCTCTACCAATGCGAAACTAGAAGAAGCCAACAATTTTCGGATGACCAAAATAATTAAACTTCTATTATTAACAGGAATCGAATATAAAGTTTTTCTTTTAAGAAAAGCATTTACCTGGTTATATAATTCTGCCTCAGCATCACTCAATGTAAAGTCGACTGTAATACATGTTCTCTTTTTAAAATCCATGTATTTTCCAACATCTTTTCTAAGTGTCCTATAAAGAATCGGTGATAACTGTTCTTTCAATTCAGAGTAATCCCCTGACTCAACAAACTTACGATTGAATATTTTTTCTGGCCCAAAAATTCTGTCATCAATAAATGATGCAAGACCATGTAAATCAGACAATCTATTCTGGAGAGGTGTAGCAGTTAACAGAATCTTTGGTATTCCCTTTGTAATTTCATAAAGATTCTTTGCTCTTTTTGTCCCATGAAAAACATTCCTAAGATTGTGTGCCTCATCAATTACAATAAAATCCCACTTCACCTTAGGAAACGTCTTCATAAGCTTGGACGAATAATCATAAGACACAATGGCAATCTTTGTTTTGTTACTATTTTCAAGCCATGCTTTCCATGTTGATCGATCTTTATCAACAGTCAAACGGTCTAAAATGCTACTCTCTAAATTAAATTTCTCTTCTAACTCAATTTCCCACTGCTTTCTTAACGTAGCCGGCAAAACAATCATTATATTTCTTGCGCCCGCTTTAATTACATAATTAATAACTAAACCTGCTTCGATTGTTTTACCTAATCCAACCTCATCAGCAAGTATTATTCCACCCGTTTTAAGTGCTTGTACCGCAGCACAAAAAGCATTTACCTGATGTGGATTCGGATCAATATGAGCATTTAATAAACAACTATAGTGTGACTCTTTTAATGCTATTTTTTTATATCTGCTGTACTGTTCTAAAAGCAGATTGTTTTCCATATTTACTCACCCTGTTTCAATACACTTAATATTCCTTCTGCTATTCCTTTTGCCATCAAAGGCGGAACTGCATTTCCTATTTGAACAAATTGGGCTGTTCTAGGCCCTTCAAAGAAATAATTATCAGGAAACGACTGAATTCTTGCAGCTTCCCTTACTGTTATAGATCTATGTTGCTCAATATCCGGATGAATAAAATAATGTCCATCTTTTGAAATATGAGCCAACATTGTATGACAATAATGATCCTTACCTTCTACAACCTTAAATCGATCCACAAATGAATGTCGGTTTTTATGGGTTTTAAGCTCCTCTGGAAGGCTATTATAATTCAATCTACTTCCTTTACCATCATCCCATGCCTCTATAGCTCTCTTGTAGATTTCTATATCCCTATCTTTATTTGGTCTTGCCTTATGTAATGTAAGAACATCATCATCTGAACGCAACTTCATTGTTTTTAAATAATCACTATATTCGCCAGAACGATATTCACTTACATCCTTACCTCCTCCAGGTACAAGTTTTGGTAAATCATTTAAAAGATCTTCTACAAACGCATCTGATGTTTTGTCCTGAAACTCAGGATATGAATAATTTGTGCCTTTTTTCCATCCGACAATAATCATTCGTCGCCTGTTTTGAAGAACTCCAAAAGTCCTAGCATTCCGCTCCTGAGGCTCGATTTCATAACCCACCCTCTTTAGCTGCGCTTTTATTTTTTTCCAGGTCTCACCTCCATTGGCGGACTCTATTCCCATAACGTTTTCAAAAACAAACATTTCAGGCTGATATTTCTTCAGAAATCTTGCATATAGTTTATACAAATCATTTCTTGGATCCTCGTTCATAGGAACCTTCATATGACTACTCTGAGCCCTACCAACCAACGAATATGCTTGGCATGGTGGACCACCGATTATAACATCCACATGTGAGATTCCCTGTTCTTTCATAGACTTATCGATTCTTTCAAAAAGTCCAAGCAATGTTTCATTTGACATGGTTTCGCAGATTACAGACTGCAATAATCTTTCCGGTATATATTCCAGAAACTTCTCTCTGGAAATATTACCTTTAAGATAATCATAATAATTGTTAAGCTTTCCCTGCTCCTTCAGGTAGAAATAGCCTGTTCTAGTCTCAAGTGTCTTCGCTGCATATGAGTTCATCTCAACATGCGCGATTGGTGAAAAACCAGCCTGCATAAACCCCTCGGAAAGGCCCCCTGCGCCAGCAAATAAATCTATAAAATTATAAGTTCTTTCTGAGGACTTATTCTGCATGTTCTAAAAAACCTCTATTCTTCAAATTCTCCGTCTGTATCAAAAATATGATCCAACTCATCATTATTGATAGCAGACATAACTTTATTTCTTACAGATCCTTTAGCTAGGTCAAGACGTTTTAATCTGTTCTTACCTGCTGGATCCTTTGACATTCTTATGAGCTGTATACGCCCAATTCGAACCTCTTCTTCTGCATACTTAGCAAATCCCTTTGCCTTACCCAAATTGTCTTTGAATTCAGGATTGTGAGGCTCAAGAATGTCAATCACATATCCAAGTTGGTCATCCTTACGCACAACAATAAAATCGGGATATGTAGCTTTTATTTCTCCATCAATTTCATATGGGATACATAATGACCACGACTGTCTTACTTGATTACGTAACCAACATACAAAATCTGATTTCTTTTCTTCCTCTTCAATTACAGCTTTTTCCCAATTATTTAGTTTAATAATTGCTTTTCCATCTTCGTCTGCATAAAGATGATCTGTATAAGCATCGCCGCCTTTTTCTATTCTTGCACTGATTGTTTCCGGCAATGTGAAATTGTGTTTACTTACTTTATCTCCATCGGCGACAATGTCACTATATTGCTTTCTACACTTTTCCGACTTAGCTACAACATACTTTCTATACTTATCATTGAGCTCATGAAATTTCATTTCAGCATAAGAATTCAATTGCTTCATGCAATCATCATCTGCTGCAAAGAGAATGCAATCCAACTTAAATGCATTCGGATTATCAAAATCCAAAAATCTTCTTCCATAAGCATATGGAAATCCATATCCACCAAGTTTCGCGTCTGCTGCTCTTAACTGTCGATCCAAGTCAGATTCGAGCGATGCGAAATAATCTTCAAGTGGATAATTCTTGACCTTTTCTCCAAAAACATCAAACACTTGGATAAGCAATTTCATTTCCATAACTTGCTTCACAAGACTTTCGTACTTCCCATCCTCATGAAGCTTTTCAATATAAGAATGAATTAAATTGGTCACATCCGTCTTAATTTCATCATTTGCTTCAGGATAAATCATATTCTGTGTAAGTACGCCTGCTAAGCTTAGTAATGATTTCAAATAACTGTTAATTTTTGTAAATCGAACCATGTAAGTTAGATAACCCTGTTCGTTTACAAATTTAATAATTGATTCGCGATCTATTTTTTCAACAAATGACAATTGTTCATAATCATTACTTTGTTGCTCGCCAGTCGTTTCAGGCTGGATATTATCTACCGGCACCTGTACTATTGGAAGCGGATGCTCTTGCGGATGGACATCTCTAGTAGCACCTGTATTGTCATTTCCATCGATGAAAGATTCTCCATTTGCAGCATTCGTCTCATTTGTAGCATTATCAAAAGAGTTTGATGTCTGAATCAATTCACTGTTGGTAGCAGGACCGACTATCTGTGAATTTGATGTCGTATTTGAATTTTGGTAATCAAACATATTCATCTGTCCAGGGACTTGTTTTTCTTGTCTCTTATTCCTTGTATGAACAGTCCATGGAACAACTACTTGCTCCTCCAAAGATTCACCATCAATGACCGTTGGTATTTCTCCACCCTCTTCACTCTGCAATTCTTTTATGACATCGTTTACAGTATCTTTATTAAAATATGGAAGATATAATCTGACATCATTTAATGATTCATCAACCATTACGTGACACTGCAATGGCGTTCTAATCATTCTTCCAAGAAGCTGCGCAATATAAGTAACATCTTGGGCTTTCCTAAAAGACATCATTGTCTCTGCACGTGGGCAATCCCATCCGGTAGATAAATTCTCCTTAAATAAAACCACCTTTATTCTTCTGTCATCCGCAATATCTACAGGTTCAACATGCGGAACATTTAAACCGTTGATAGATATTGTGCCAGTAGAACCAAAGGTATGAACCACTTCATTTTCTTTAAATCTATCCCCTATTCGTTCTTCGACTTTAGCAATCACATCATCTAAATTCGTATCCGATATCTTATCGCCTGATCCAGCAAGCACTTGAATCACAAATACCGGATTAACATTTGCATAATGTTGCTCATAAGTGTATTGATACCAATGTTCACACTTATTTTTCCATTCATCTGTAGCGGCTTGAAGCAATACCATATCGTTATGCTTGGTAGGATCATCTGGATATGTAATAACAATACGATCTTTTAATAATCCAGATGCTCTAACCTGTGCTGCAGAAATAACAATTTTATAAAGCGTTGATGTAGTATCATTACCAACAAGAGCATTAAAACGTTCTGCTGTCGCACTCATTCCTATTACAACTGGAACTGGCGAAAGCTTATGTGCCTCACTACCTTTAATAAATCGTTGCATTATTGTTGTCGCAGTACCTGCAGCTCTTCCTTGCATTCCTCGATGCGCTTCATCAATAATAAAATATAAACGATCCGTTTTTTCTCTAGCAGTATTCTCAATCGTCTCCCAAATCGTATATTGACGCGTATCTGAGTGATAACTCAAATTTCCACCTTTACCCAATTTTTGCGTATTCAAGAAGTAAATGTGACCATCATCTAAATATTGCTGATCAAACGACTCATCCGCTATAATCACACACTGATCCATACGAATTTTGTCAGCCTTGTATTCTATTTTCTGCTTCGACTGCTCATTAAGTTGTGGTGAATCAGATAGCCACACAAAAATTGCATCAGGTTGTTCTTCATAATTGTCATTACCAAAGAAAATGTCTTCAATTAATGACGCCATAATAATAGTCTTACCAGAACCTGTTGGTGCCTGAAGTGATACAACCTGTGGCACTTTTAATTGTCTATAATTATTTAAAGCAACAGCTACATGTGATCTAAGATCATTCACAGCTTGCTTCTGAAATGGAAATAATTCATTTATCACAGTTAATCCCTCCCATGGTTAATACGAAAATTATCTAAATAGTCACGGTATAGCTGGTATGTCTCTTTTACATTCAAACTTCTAACCATGGATCTATAATTCACCTCATAATCTGTTACAATATAAACCGTTTGTATGTCAGGATTGTTCTTCAATTGAATTTCAAACTCCGCAAAACAGTTTTCATCAATTAAAACAGCAAAATTATTCTGAGGAAGAATAAGCATACTAGGGATGCTCTTCGATTCTATTTCTGGACATTTTCCTATTGCTCCGGATTTCATCCAAAGAACTGGTAATAATTCCCTAAATTGCATTCCTAGCGCAACTGCTGTTTTGTCTAAAAAACCAAGTTTTAAAAAAACTGCATTCGATTTGAAACCATCCGCCATATTGAAATTTTCAAATTCAGGATACACTGGAATTTTTTTCTTTACATAAACATTTTTTGGCTTAACGTTTCCATTATCGTCAATAATATTTACAGCTTTTTCATTAACAAATTCTTCCCTTGTTACATTGTAATTTCCTTTAATACTTGTCCCTTTTAATGTTGTTCCCTTTATACTACAAACTGTGCGCGGCCATGTAACATATTCAGCTATTCCATATTTTTCCCATTCTGAATCTCCAGGTTTTAATCCTTTTTTTGAAAGCTCCTCAGCTTCTTTTTCTGACACCTCATTATTGGTCACCATTATGCAACGTCGATTTCCATTATCTTTCTTATTCAAAAGATTTGTAGCGTGAAGTGTTGTTCCTGACCCCGCAAAAAAGTCAACTATCAACCCATCCTTCTTATCTTCTAAGAAAATGTTTAAAGCATCTAAAACACTGTATACAGATTTTGGAAACGAAAACCTTTTTTCTCCCAACATACTTCCAATTAATTGTGTTCCATAGACATTTGCATCATAATGCGTTTCTTTCCAAGCGGTCGGTTTCTGATGCTCTGTTCCATTTGGAAGTGTTATAATATTGGTTCCATCTTCTCGTACGCCTGCAATATGATATTCACCATCCAAAACCTTTTTTATACTTGGCATAGTGACATATGCAAAATTGTATGCTTGATTAGGATTATTACTTTTCGAAACTCGAACACATTTATTGTCTAAAGCATACTGCAAACTTTCACCAGTTAATCCCCAATTCATTTGTTTACCATCTTCACGAATAGGAAAAACAGCAACAGCACCTTCTATAGTTTCAGCATCACTTAATGGTTGTTCAGGAAGAAGTGGCTCTCCTATTTTTACGATTTTATCCGTTGTCACATCTACATATATTGGATAAAACTGTTTTGTTCCGCCCTTGGTTGTACCTCTCGCAGACTCAACATCGCTTCTTCTTAAATATGGCCATCTAATTTCTTCATCTTGATCATTGCTCTTCTCAGGGCATGTTTTAGCATCCCCCATATAAATCAAAACCAAATACTCATCAACTTGAGATAGTTTACCAACTCTTGCTTTACCTTTAGGGTTAATAACCATATCCACAATTTGTACTGCGCATTCTTGAAACAATTCATCTATGAGAAGTCTTAAACTACAAAGTTCTATATCATCAATAGTAATCATTAACATTGAATTTTTAGGATTAAGTAGTTTTTTTGCAATTCGAAGTCTCTTCTCCATAAACGATAGCCATTTGCTATGTCTATATAAATCATTACTATCAACGTAATCATTATTATATTTCCAGTCCCTAGCACCGGTATTATAAGGAGGATCGATGTAAATACAATCAACCTTCCCGGCATACATATATTCAAGTAATTGTAATGCATGATAATTATCTGCTTCAATTAAGGTATGCCATAGATTACTGTCTGGAGCATTACAAACAGAATCCATAAGTTTTAAATATGGATAGATTGGTTCCCCAAATTCTGCTACTCTTACTAAATCGTCTACATCAAAAGAAATCGGTTCCTTTTCATTAATAGACACACAATCCGCAATATTTGAATCGACTTTAATAACTGTATATATATTCTTATCTACTTTTCTATCTTTTAGAATCACTTTGCATCCTAGCTTTACTGGCATTTCGTATAAAGGAGTAACCTCTGGTAAATGACTTTCAAAAACCAAGCCAAATTTTTTTTGCTTAGAAAGTTTGTTTACTTCTCTTTCCAATTTTTCGCGCAAGCTAACATCCGTAACCTGAGCAATCAAATCATTAATTGCTGCCATTTATTTACCTCTCTATATTCATATTTCTATCGATGCTAATTATGTCTCCGAAATCGCAATCCAACTCCATGCATATCTTTTCCAAGACGCTAATGGACACAGTCTCACCCCTGCTCATCTTGGCGAGTGTACTGCTGCTAATTCCGATGTTTTCATTTTCAACAAGATCCATCTTTTTCATGTTCTTGTCGATTAATAATTTCCATAATCCGTTATAAGATACAGCCATATAATTCCTCTCTTATGGGGATTACCCATCTTGGTGAAGGACCCAAAAGTCCTCATAAATAGTCCTAGTGTACATTATACGCTCTTAAGCATATATTTTCAAATACAATTTTCGACTTTTCGAAAGTCTATTTCGAATTAATGTTCAATTAGTTTTATTTTTGTAACATTATTTGTGATTATCTTGTCATGGTCTTCATCCCGCTCGCGCGGCACCATCTTTGATGGTGTTAGGGCGCGGCTACGCAAAGTGGCGAGCAGTGCTTTTTTGTACAAAAAGCTACTATCTGCTCGTTGATGGCACATCCCCAATCCCCTTGAACAAGCTAAACGCTTGGCCACACAATTCTTACAAATCGCTTTATTTTGCTGTTGGATATTTCTTCAAAAATGAAAAAAGATGGGAACCCATAAGTCTTAAACTTACAGATTCCCCATTAGAATTATCGAGTGATATTGTGTTTTCTGACACGTTCCTTCTTCTGCTCTTCATCACTTTTAAGGAACTGGTCGATATCATATTTTGCTCTTTGAATCTCCTGCATATCTTTCTTAACCTGACGATATTCACCGTACAGCTTTTTCTTTTCTGCAAGGATCTCGGCATACTCTGCACTGAGATCTTTTACCTTAGGAAGCTTCTTCAGATGAAGCTCATCAAAGGCATTCTTGGCAGCCTTATGAAGCAGGATTTCCTGTCTGTGCTCTTCCAGGAACTTCTTGCTATATCCGCATTTACGATATTCCGCATATACGTCTTTTGTCTTAAAGTAATCAAAGATATGTTTCTTCAAGACCTAAATCTCAGCAAGTCGCTTCTCTTTTTCTTTGATGGAAGCTGAAATTTTCGTAAATCGCTCTGTTGCTGTTTTCACATTTTTCTCCAGATCATCGTAGCTTCGGATGTCATGCTGCTTCAGATATAAAACTGCCTTGGCTACCTGTTTGGTATTAAAGTTCTTGGCAAAGCGGACATAATATTTTCCTTTGCCCTGAGCCAGCTTCTTTTGAATATCGATAAGAAGGTCAAACTCATGATTTTCCTTTTTTCGCTGGTAAGTCTTTGGCTGCTTTTCGGCTTTTTCATTATCGTAGAAAGCATGCTCCATCTCACCAGCAAGAATCTTTGTAGTGGTAAACTAAATTTGTAACACCTTGTTCGAATAATATATTATAATATTATTCAATTAAGGAGGATATTACTATGTCAGTACACTACACCGAAGACTTAAGAAGTAGTTAAAACCTATATGGCAGGTGATAAATCAATACAGCAACTTGCTGTTAATTTTAATGTTGCCAAAAGCTCCGTTAGCAAATGGGTTAACGAATACAAGGAAGAATGCCTTTATGCCACCAGCACCTCATCTGAATCTAATGAAGCAAAGGAAATTCGAAGATTAAATCAGCTTCTAAACGAGAAGGATAAGGAAATTGCCTTTCTAAAAAAAACAGCGGCATTCTTCGCAAAGGAAATCGATTAGTGGTATATCGATTTATCGACGATAATAAAAAAATATTTGGTTTAAGATGGCTGTGCAATAAATTTGGAATCAGCCCTAATTGTTATTACAACTACAAAAAGGAGGCAAAGAGGAAATATCATAAACGCTTAGCACATATCTATGAGCTTATAAAGTATGTTTATTACAATAACAATCGTGTTATAGGCTATAGAGCTATGCGCATTTTTATCAAGCGCTATGGATATGAAGTAAGCAATACCACTATGCATAAATACATGAATAAGGAATTGAATTTATGTGCTGTAATTATGCACTCCAAGCCAGGCTATAAGACCGGCAAGAAGAATAAAATTTTTGACAATCTCTTAAACCAGAATTTTACTGTCGATTGCCAAAATAAAGTATGGTGCACTGATTTCACATATATGCGCCAGTCAAATGGAAAATTCAGATAAATTGATTTATATGATAGGTCGGCTGTTGCTTCGCTTAATAGTGACTATATCAACACAGATTTAGCAATAGATACACTTAAAACAGCACTAAAAAAAGAAAACTATCCTAAAGTAATTCTGCATTCAGATCAGGGGGTGCAGTTTACCTCGTGGGATTTTGTAAATTTCTGCAAAGCTAACAATGTAACTCAAAGCATGAGTAAGTCTGGATGCACTTACGACAATGCCCCAATGGAAAGATTTTATAATACCTTCAAAAGTAACTTTTATAATGTAACTACGTTTTCAAGTGTGTAGATGATGGATGAACTTACTATGAAATACATCAATTGGTATAACTATGTCCGTCCTCATTCATACAATAATTATTTAACACCAATGGAAGCTCGTTACAAATAGGTATTTATCGAACAGAGTGGTACAAAAATGCTTGACCAGTTCAAGTGGCTTTTGTTTACCTCTCACTTGTCTATGATAATAATAGCACCTTTAAATCTATAAGAAAAGTGCTAATGTCGGTCGAGACGAGACAAAATCGGTCATGAACTAAATTCTTGCCAAAAGTTCCTTTAAATTCAACAATCCTGCTTCTCCCCAAATTGTCAAAGCCTAAGGGATAATTACAAGAAGAATACCGCCTATCAAAAACTGCCATCCAGAGGTAGCAGAACCTGTACTACTAATAAATTCATACAAGCCACAGATTACGCCTAGCGTTCCAATGATTTCAAATAAAGTGCATGCAAGACTACCTACAAATGCCATCGCAAGCATCACAAGTGTAAGTACTGCCTGTACAGGCAATAATGCTATTCTAAGGATAAATCTTAATACTGTACCAATACCATACAATACTGTCATCATAGGTTTCCCCTTTCCTTCTCCATCTGTACTTTATAAGCAATTAATCGGAGCACATATTCTGGAGCCTGGGTATTTCTCAGTTCCCAATCCTGTAATGTTCTATATGGAATTCCAAGGTATTCTGCAAAATCCTTCTTATTCATTCCAGTCTAGCTTCTAATATAAGCAAAGGCGCTTGCATACATTCTTTTTTTCTTGTCCGCATCAGCTTTTTTCTTATCAGTTTGCTCGACTAATACTCCATTAGCGATACTATCAAGTTTTAAATCTAAATCTGCCATAATGCACCTCCTGTATACGGTCTCCGTATGTGTAAAAAAATATAGGGTGTCTAAAGTAGACACCCTATACTAGGAATAGCTTAATTACAAGCTTTTCGGGAAATCTGAACCCGTTTTTCTTATGTTAAATCTTTGAAGATTGTCTCATAAAATCCTTCGAGATTTCAAAAGTTCCCAAAAAACAACTGGTCTCGCTTACTGACGTGACTCGGCAATAGCAGCCTGTGTGGTGGTGGTACACCCGTGAGTCATTGAAATAGAATTTTCAAGTTGATTTGTAATTAAAACCATAACTTTATAATATCAAAATAACATTAAAAATTTACGGAACAATTAATGAACATTCAACAAACTCATGGAAATATTATAATATTACAAATGATAACTCATTAACATTCAACTTTCGCTATCATTTACTATATCGTAAAGTAGGAAAAAAATATCTTCCAATCTAAGCTCCTCAAATTCAGCATACTCGCCTAATGGTGCCACTTCCGAAGAAAAACTTGTAAACAATGCATTTAATAGTTTCTCTTTCAACTTATCATAACCAATTTTATACGATTTTTGAAATATTTTTTCTTCTAAGTAAAATCTTTGATATAAAGCAAATGCATTTATGAAAATATCTCTCAGCTTAATCTTTGTAAGATTATCATCAATATTTTCAATCTCGGTGCAAAAAAATGATGTTTCATAAATCTGTGTGTGTATTAATGCTTTTCCAAATTCAGCTATAAAATCTACCATATTATCCTTTGTAATATTATCATCAAACAAACGATAATGACTTTGACGAAAAAATACTGTCTTTATATCAGCTATAAAATTCCTATTATTATTTTCGCAACCTTCAATTAAACTGCATTTATTTAACTTTTCAATAAAATTATATCTAAACCAATACATATTGCCGAAGTTAAAAAATAAATTTGATAAATCTCCGTATTGCTTTTTCAACATACTATATTGCTTATAATTAAGTGGAATTGCTGTCTGTCTATGAGGCTCATGAAGATTTAAATGTAAATATTCAGCCCCTTCATGTGGAAAATCAATTCTCAAACAATAACGGTCACTATTTTCTAATGCAAAAAATATTTTCATTCCTGTTGTTTTTCTAATCCCACGTCTTATGACTCCAGCAGAAATTACGGAATCTATTTCAATTTTTTCAATCCTCGAATTAGCTAACATTTCCTTAAAAATAAGTAATATGTTTTTAGCAATCTTACTTACATAAACTGGATATAACTTTGAGCTTTCCATAAGTAATAGTATAGCTTGAATTTGCATGAATGAAATTCCTGTCACTAGTATTTCTCTATCTATTTTTCTATTTAACTCAATTAGTTCCGATTCCAATAGTGTCGTTTGTCCTAGTGTTTCCATGTATTGTTGCTTAAGCAGCTCTGTCTTGTACATCCCACCTATATATTCTGTAAGCATTGGACTAGGCATATAATTAGCATTGAAATCTAACTTATAAAAGCTTTCAAAATCAAAATCCATTATTAACGAAGACATAAATGTATTTATCATACTTACCGTTAAACTCATATTTTGTAACTTTTCAATTTCATACAAACCTCCCTCCTGCAAATCTGTTTTTATAACAAATAAAAGCATATAAATTGTACATAGATATGATGCTTTTCTAGAAGTAAAGATCTTTTCATCTGGCAAACAGCCATCCATAAAATTTGTCTTCCAAATTGCCAAATTTGACATATTATCATATTGTCCATCAAAAATCTCATCAATATATGAACCATTTTCTATAAAATATCTCAGATACTTTTTCATATCTTCATCTTTCAATCTAACTGGTGCAATATCATATTTATATAAAAGAGCCATCAATGATTCTGTAAACCTATCTGAAAAAAACATTTTATACATACATCATCTAGCCTCCTTTTAATATCATAAATAATTTAGCATTTATATTATTCTATCGTAAAAAGGCATAATGTATAAATATATTTCTATACATTATGTCAAACCTCTATTGCTTCTGCAAAATCTTTGGCTAATACAGTCTATAGATTTTTTATTGTTCTATGCTTTTAAAAATATTATTTTTATATGGTAATTCTCCACTTTTTATAGTATAATATTTTCATTATTTATTTAAAGGAGCAACTTAATTATATGCTTGTATTCATAGACGAAAGCGGATATCCTCGCCCTACTGATTCAACCAAAAATCCAATTTTACTTGGAGTTTGTATCCATGAAAATGATATTAAACCTATAACAAATCAGATATATAAATTAAAAGAAATGATTTATGGGAAACAAGACGAAATAAAATCTACAAAACTTATTCGTGAAGCAACTATTACAAAAAATCGAACAAATAATAAAACTTATGTTGAAGGCATGGTTGACATCATTACTTCTTATGACGCTGCCATTTTTGCTGTAATTATGGACAAACCCGATGAATCAATTATTGTTCCTGAGCATCATCTTCCAAAACAATATTATCTGTTATTAAAAAAAGTGGAATTTTATTGCAACCATCATCACTATGGGAAAGCAATGATGATATTTGATGAGGTACATGAAGATGCTGATAGAAAAATTGCTGAAGCGATTACTGGCTTTTTGTTCAAAACAAATTTTGGACGTTCTTTCCATCACATATTAGAAATGCCATTGTTTGTCAGTTCCGCTGTAACTCCCGCAGTACAGTTTGCTGATATATTTGCTGGTATCGTAAGACATTATTATGAAGACGAACTTGATCAAAAAGAGCCAGAAACAGAATTTCAAAAATGGATTGTAAAGCTCTTTACCCAATTACATAATATCACAGAGAATAACTATATTCCAAAATCTCACTTTTTAGAATATGGTTTCCAAAAAATAGGCAAAAATTTTTCATATCCTGTAAGTGAAAAATTTTCCACGCCTGATAACGATGATAACATTTTAGATGAATATATTCCGAAAGATTTTTCAGAATAAATATTTAATTGACTTCATATAAATATTGTGTATAATATTATTAGAGCCATATGTTGTTCCGTCCTGGAGCTGCGTAGGACTCGTTATATTAGCAATGTGTCGCACCTGCCGTTTAGCAGGTGCGATTTTTTATGAAAATTTATTAAATATAACTAAATCAAGATAAAATGATAAACTCAAAATAAATAAAATTTTTCAAATTTACATATCTGTCAAAAATCATTAATACTGACTTTCCTTTAAATATCCAATAAACCTCAATACACTAATATTGGGTGGAAAACTATTTATTCCCATAAAGCTAGCCGATTTAATTTAAAAACATTTCGGGGCATGAAAAGCTTTCGCCTTCCATGCCCCGAAACTCGTGTTATGGTCAAAAATTGGATTATTTCTCTTCCGCAATAGCAGCCTGTGCTGCTGCAAGTCTTGCAATAGGTACTCTGAATGGTGAGCAGCTCACATAATCAAGACCTATCTTGTGGCAGAATGCAACTGATGAAGGATCTCCACCATGCTCTCCACAGATACCTATGTGAAGATTCGGATTAACCGGTCTTCCAAGCTTTATTGTCATCTCCATAAGCTTACCAACACCATTCTGGTCAAGCTTTGCAAATGGGTCATTCTCAAATATCTTAGATTCATAGTATGCATTAAGGAACTTACCAGCGTCATCTCTTGAGAATCCGAATGTCATCTGTGTAAGATCGTTAGTACCAAAGCAGAAGAAATCAGCTTCCTTAGCAATCTCATCAGCAGTAAGTGCAGCTCTTGGAATCTCAATCATAGTACCAACCTCGTATTCAAGGTCGATTCCTGCTGCCTTAATCTCTTCATCTGCTGTCTCAACAACAGTCTTCTTTACATACTTTAATTCCTTAACCTCACAGATAAGCGGAATCATAATCTCCGGCTTAACATTCCAGTCAGGATGTGCCTTCTTAACATTGATTGCAGCTCTTATAACAGCTCTTGTCTGCATCTTGGCAATCTCTGGATATGTTACTGCAAGACGGCATCCTCTGTGTCCCATCATTGGATTAAACTCATGAAGACTTGCAATAATATTCTTAATAGTCTCTACTGACTTGCCCTGTGATTCAGCTAACTTCTTAATATCTTCTTCCTCTGTAGGAACAAATTCATGAAGAGGTGGATCAAGGAATCTGATAGTTACAGGATTACCTTCAAGTGCCTCATAAAGTGCTTCGAAATCTCCCTGCTGATATGGCAGAATCTTATCCAGTGCTGCTTCTCTTTCTTCTACAGTATCAGAACATATCATCTCTCTGAATGCTGCAATTCTGTCCTCTTCAAAGAACATATGCTCAGTACGGCAAAGTCCGATACCTTCTGCTCCAAGTTCTCTTGCCTTCTTGGCATCCTTAGGAGTATCTGCATTAGTACGAACCTTTAACTTTCTGTACTTATCAGCCCACTCCATAACTCTTCCAAACTCTCCTGCAATCTTGGCATCAACCGTAGGAATCTGCCCATCATATATGTTGCCTGTTGTACCATCAATAGATATATAATCTCCTTCATGGTATTCCTTGCCTGCAAGTGTGAACTTCTTATTAGCTTCATCCATTGCAATATCACCACAGCCAGATACACAGCAGGTTCCCATACCTCTTGCAACAACCGCTGCATGGCTTGTCATACCTCCTCTTACAGTAAGAATACCCTGTGAAGCCTTCATACCTGTAATATCTTCTGGCGATGTCTCAAGTCTTACAAGAACAACCTTCTCTCCTCTTGCATTCCACTCTTCTGCGTCTTCTGCTGAGAAAACAATCTTACCACATGCAGCGCCAGGAGATGCTCCAAGACCTCTTCCTGCTGGAGTTGCAGCCTTAAGTGCAGCTGCATCAAACTGAGGATGAAGAAGTGTATCAAGATTACGAGGATCAATCATTGCAACTGCTTCCTTCTCTGTTCTCATCCCCTCATCTACAAGGTCACATGCAATCTTTAATGCTGCCTGTGCTGTTCTCTTACCATTACGTGTCTGTAACATAAACAGCTTGCCATGCTCTACTGTAAATTCCATATCCTGCATATCTCTGTAATGTTCTTCCAGAGTTGCACACACATCCTTAAACTGCTCAAATGCTTCCGGGAACTTCTCACTCATTTCCTGAATATGCATTGGGGTTCTTACTCCGGCAACAACATCTTCACCCTGTGCGTTAGTAAGGAACTCTCCAAAAAGTCCTTTAGCACCAGTTGCAGGATCTCTTGTAAATGCAACACCAGTTCCACAGTCATCCCCCATATTACCAAATGCCATAGACTGTACATTAACTGCTGTTCCCCAAGAATAAGGAATATCATTATCTCTTCTGTATACATTAGCTCTTGGGTTGTCCCATGAACGGAATACAGCTTTGATAGCTCCATATAACTGTTCCTTAGGATCATCTGGGAAATCCTTGCCAATCTTAGACTTATATTCAGCCTTAAACTGTGTTGCAAGCTCCTTAAGATCATCCGCTGTAAGCTCTACATCAAGCTTAACCCCTCTCTCATCCTTCATCTTGTCAATAAGCTCTTCGAAATATTTCTTACCAACTTCCATAACTACATCTGAATACATCTGAATAAATCTTCTATAACAATCCCATGCCCATCTTGGATTGCCTGATTTCTGTGCAATTACATTAACAACATCCTCGTTAAGTCCAAGATTAAGGATTGTATCCATCATACCCGGCATAGAAGCTCTTGCTCCAGAACGAACAGAAACTAAAAGTGGATTCTCCATATCTCCAAACTTCTTGCCTGTAATCTGTTCCATCTTCTCAATATGTTCGTTAATCTGTCCCATGATCTCATCATTGATTTCTCTACCATCCTCGTAATACTGGGTACAAGCTTCTGTTGTAATTGTGAATCCCTGTGGTACAGGTAGACCGATATTAGTCATCTCTGCCAAGTTAGCACCTTTACCTCCGAGAAGCTCACGCATATCTGCGTTACCCTCTGTAAACAAATACACCCATTTCTTTCCCATAACAAAACCTCCATAATTTAATATTCAGTTATTTAAGTAGTATATTTCTTAGCTTGTTAAAATTATAACATAGTAATCGTTTTCGTGCAACCATAAATGTATTTATTTTAATACAATTTTATATACAAGCCTTACATTTACAGAATATGCTTAATATGGGAAAATATTCATGCTATACTAAATAGTACAACAATAGAGCCATCACTGAAAACACAATATAAGGAGGATTTTTCTATGCCTAAAGACCCTGTTATGCTTTTAAGCTTTGTCAATACACAACTTCGAGACAATTACAATACTTTAGAAGAACTGTGCAAATCTTATATGATTTCTGAGGAAGAAATAACCAATAAGTTAAAATCAATTAATTATGAATATAATAGTGAAAAGAATCAGTTTATTTAAAAAGCAGGTATAATATACAGACTCACTCTGCACATTACACCTGCTATATCAATTACTTATTATTTCTGTCTTGCAGCGGCTCTGGCTGTCAGCTTTCCATCTACAAGGTCAATAACAATATTATCCCCTGTATTGATATTGCCTGCAAGTATTAACTTGGCTGCCAGTGTCTCAACTGTCTTCTGGACATATCTCTTAAGCGGTCTTGCACCATACATTGGGTCAAATCCGTTTTCAACTATGAAATCCTTGGCTGCATCTGTAAGAACAATCTCAAGCTCTTTATCTGCAAGTCTCTTGTTAACATCTGCAACAAGAAGATTGATAATATTGCTGATATTATCCTTAGTAAGAGGCTTGAACATAATTATCTCATCAAGACGGTTAAGGAATTCAGGTCTGAAATGATTCTTTAAATCACCCATAACAGCTTCCTCTGCCTCTGGCTTAATTGAGCCATCAGGATTTATGCCTTCAAGCAGATATGAAGAACCAATGTTACTTGTCATTATGATTATAGTGTTCTTAAAATCCACAGTTCTTCCCTGTGAATCAGTGATACGGCCATCATCAAGTACCTGTAAGAGGACATTAAATACATCTGGATGTGCCTTCTCAACTTCATCAAAAAGAACAACTGAATATGGTTTTCTTCTTACAGCTTCTGTAAGCTGTCCACCTTCATCATAACCTACATATCCTGGAGGCGCTCCGATAAGTCTGGATACTGAATACTTCTCCATATACTCGGACATATCAAGTCTTACTATATTAGATTCATCATCAAACAGACTCTCAGCCAGTGCCTTTGCAAGCTCTGTCTTACCTACACCTGTAGGTCCTAAGAACAGGAATGAACCGATTGGCTTAGTCGGGTCTTTAATACCAGCCTTAGACCTTATGATTGCCTCTGTAACCTTAGTAACACCTTCATCCTGACCGATAACTCTCTTGTGGAGCTGTTCATCAAGATTAAGAGTTTTCTGTCTTTCAGACTCACTTAACTTGCTAACCGGAATACCAGTCCATCTTGATATAATCTTGGCAATCTCTTCCTCAGTAACACTTTCATGAACAAGACTCATATCTCTGTTACTTGACTTCTTCTCAGCTTCTTCCAAAGCCTTCTGTGCCTGTGGAAGTTTACCATACTGAAGTTCTGCTGCCTTATTAAGATCATATTCTCTCTTAGCCTGTGCTATCTGGGTATTAATCTGGTCAATCTCTTCCTTTAACTTGCTTACCTGGTCAACAGAAGATTTCTCGCTGTCCCATTTAGCCTTCTGGATATTGAAATCAGACCTTAATTCAGATAATTCCTTCTGTAATGCATCAAGTCTTTCCTTACTGAGGTTATCTGTCTCTTTCTTAAGAGCAGCCTCCTCAATCTCAAGCTGCATAATCTTTCTTCTCTTCTCATCAAGTTCGGCAGGCATTGAATCAAGTTCAGTCTTAATCATTGCACATGCCTCATCTACAAGGTCAATAGCCTTATCTGGCAGGAATCTGTCTGAAATATATCTGTCTGACAAAGTAGCTGCACTTACAAGTGCGCCATCTGTAATCTTAACTCCATGGAACACTTCATATCTGTCCTTAAGACCTCTAAGGATTGAGATAGTATCCTCAACTGTAGGCTCATCAACCATAACCGGCTGGAATCGTCTTTCAAGTGCCGGGTCTTTCTCAATATACTCTCTGTGCTCATCAAGAGTTGTAGCACCTATACAATGAAGTTCACCACGGGCAAGCATTGGCTTTAACATATTACCTGCGTCCATAGCACCTTCTGTCTTACCTGCACCGACAATAGTGTGAATTTCATCAATAAACAGAATTATCTGTCCTTCAGATTTCTTAACCTCATCAAGTACAGCCTTAAGTCTTTCCTCGAATTCACCACGATACTTTGCACCTGCAACAAGTGCGCCCATATCCAGTGCAAAAAGCTTCTTATCCTTTAAGCCTTCTGGAACATCACCTCTTACAATTCTCTGTGCAAGTCCTTCAACAACTGCTGTTTTACCAACACCTGGCTCACCAATAAGAACCGGATTGTTCTTAGTCTTACGGGAAAGGATTCTTATTACATTTCTGATTTCATTATCTCTGCCGATAACCGGGTCAAGCTTTCCGTCCTTAGCTCTCTCTACAAGGTCTGTAGCATATTTGCTGAGAGTATCATAGGTTGCCTCCGGATTATCCGAAGTAACACTCTGGTTGCCTCTTACTGTGGCAAGTGCTGACAGGAATGATTCCCTGTTAATTCCATATGTCTTAAAAAGCTGCTTTATGCTCTTGTTAGGTGCTGCAATCATCGCAAGCATAAGATGCTCAACAGAAACATATGCATCCCCCATTCTCTTTGCTTCATCTTCTGCATTTACTAAAACCTTATTAAGATCATTGCTTACATAAAGCTGTACATTTCCTGAAACCTTATTCTTCTGGCTAAGCAGAGTCTCAATATTCTTAATAAATGTGTCATTATCAATTCCCATCTTCTCTATCAGGCTCGCGATAAGACTATCTTCTATAGTTAAGAGACTGTACAGAAAATGTTCCTGATCAATCTCCTGATTACCATAATCGTAGGCAATCTTCTCGCACTGGTTAACAGCCTCAATAGACTTCTGTGTAAATTTATTAATGTTCATACGATTACCTCCTTCTATTACAATGAATGCTTAACTTCACTGTTTATCTATTGTTTTCCTCTTACAATTGATGTTATACATCTCATTGTTAGCACTGTCAATAGGCGAGTGCTAATGAATTTATTAAAAAAATATAAAGCCAGCAAAATACTGGCTTTACACTCATTTTAATGTATAAAATTCGTAAACACAAAGTTCTTTGGTTCTGGCATTTCAATTCCCATCTTCACTGCTACATTCTTACAATTAATAAAGAAAGCCATATTCTCACCAAGAACCTGCATAACCTGCATTCCTTCCAGATCCTGTCTTACTTCATCAGGATTAGTCCCATGAACCATATTCCAATATCTTGAAGTAACAATCGGCATCTGCATAAGTCCGAAATATTTATTAAGCTGATCCCATGTTGCTGTAGTTCCTGCTCTTCTTGCTGATATAACTGCTGCCGCCGGCTTTAATCTGAATCTGTCGCCACCTGCATTAAGATCTGTATAAAATACCCTGTCCATAAATGCTGTCATAGCACCTGACGCTCCACCCCAATGAACCGGTGAGCCAAATACAAATCCATCATAATCACCTGCAATATCAAGGAACTCATTAACTGAATCATTAAATATACATTTGTTATTATCCTTGCATTTCTTACAGGCAATACAGCCTGATATTGCTTTATTTCCTATCCAGAAAATATCTGTGTCAACTCCGTTATCATTGAGTGCCTTAGATACTTCACATAATGCTGTATAAGTACAGCCCTCTTTATGAGGGCTGCCATTTACCAATAATACTTTCATAGTATATACCTTCCTGTCAGTTTTAGTTTCCAAGCTTTAATGACTTAACCCACTTAGAAACTTCTGAAGCAGAAGCACCTGAACTGAATCTCTGTCCAGCCTGCCAGTTACCTGTTCCTGCCATCTTCTGTAAAAGACTTCCACTATCACCAATTCCTGATGAAGCTGATGTACAGAATGGAATAACTGTCTTCCCTGTGAAATCATTACCTTTTACAAATGTGTCTACAGGCCATGCTGCAATTCCCCACCATATTGGATATCCAATAAATACAGTATCATATGAATCCCAGTTGTCAGGTGTAGCCTTTGTAAGTTCTACATTTCTAAGGTTTTCATCATTATGTTCCTTAGAAACACGACTGTTATTATTAGTCCAGTTAAGGTCATCATTTGAATAAGGATTAACAGGTGATATCTCGAAAATATCTGCATCTGCATTTTCAGCAATAGTCTGTGCAACTGTCTTAGTGCTTCCTGTTGCTGAATAATATACAACAAGTGTCTTCTTGCCTGAAGAAGGTGTTGTCTGTGCTATTGTACTATCAGATTCCGTTGCTTTAACAGTATCCTGTACTGCTGTTGTATTATTATTAGCTGTAGTAGTTGTTGTATCTGTCGAAGCTGCTCCACAGCCTGTAAACAATCCTAACGCCATAACAAATGTAGCTGCCACGCTTACAATTCTTTTAATCTTCATAATTATTTCCACCTTTCCTTGTATTACCAGTTCTTCTTTTCCTTGGAACTGTCCTGATTATTTTTTCTTTCTTCAACTATATTTACAAACCATTCAACCATCTTAGGGTCCTGATGTGAGAAGAATGCACTTTCTTTCTTATCAAGTTCTGATATTTTATTCATATCTTCATCTGAAAGAGTGAAATCAAATACATTGAAGTTCTCTTCCATTCTCTCTATATGAGTTGACTTAGGAATTACAACAACTCCTCTCTGGATATGCCAGCGAAGCATAACCTGTGCTGGTGTCTTTCCGTACTTTGCTGCAATCTCTGCAATAACAGGATTGTCAAATGTGCCTCCTCTTCCTTCGCCGAATGGAGCCCATGCCTCAAGCTGGATTCCATATTTGTCAGCCCATTCTTTCATTTCCTTCTGCTGGTTAAAGATATGTGTTTCAACCTGATTAACCATTGGTTTAATTCTGTTAAATGAAGCAAAATCCACCATTCTGTCAACATAGAAATTAGATATTCCTATTGCTCTTATTTTACCTTCATCATATAAATCCTCTAATGCATGATATGCACCATATGCATCGGAAAATGGCTGGTGAAGAAGAACTAAATCAAGATAATCTGTCTTTAACTTCTTCATAGACTCAAGAACAGATTTCTTAGCTTCCTCATATCCATAATGCTCAATCCATACCTTAGTTGTAAGAAAAATCTCTTCTCTTGGAATTCCAGACTTGGCAATTGCATTACCAACCTCTTCCTCATTGAAATAACTCTGTGCTGTATCTATTGCCCTGTAACCTGTCTTAAGGGCATCGAGAACACATCTCTCACACTCATCCTTAGTTACCTGATAAACTCCGTAGCCTAATATTGGCATCTTAACACCATTGTTCAAAGTTACATATTCCATATCAGAATCCTCCTGTTAATTATTTTCAAGACATTTATAATACCTATACCTGACTTCAGGTCAATAGCATATTATAATTTTCTTTACATTTTTATTATAAATGCTGATTCCCAATATAAGAAGTCTCTGTTGGTTTCCCAGTATTAACCTATTGGTTATCACTTCTTTATCTGTCCAAAAAGCCAGCCCATAATATTCTTATCACGCACAAATAAGTATCCGCCATATCCATGCTGATTGCTTATTCCTTCGCTTGAAAAATATGATGTTGGTTTAATATCAAGTACAAGAAGCCTGTCTATCTCACTATTACTGAGACCTTCCTGCTCATACAGCTTATGTATTGCATTATAAGCATTTCTTGATGGTTCAGAACCATAGTATTCATCTTTTTCTCCAATTGCAAAATACACTGGCACTCTCGCTTTTACAACTTCTGTGTAATTGCCGTCCCACTGTGAGCTACACTGCAGATATGCTGTGTACAGGTCTGGTCTCATGCCCATAACACGCGACATAGTCTCCCCTCCGCCAGAATACCCTTCTGCATATACTCTTGACCTGTCAATATTGTATGTATCAAGAAAATATTCAGTAAGTGCAATTGTCTGCCTTGCAGATGTGTCCTGCCAGTCATTTAACTGTGGTGCAACTATTATCATTTTAGGAATATAGTCTCTTGCCATGAATCCGAATTCCTCCGTCATCACATTTTGTCCAACTCCCTGAAAATATAATCCCTGATATCCCGGCAGCGTCATAAATAATGCATAACTTTCTGTTCCGTCATAATCTTCAGGAATATACACATTATAATGAATATCACCTTCTGTTTCTGAATGGAGGACATTGTCAAGAACGAAATCCCTGTATTTGCTTGTTCCCTGTTCTACATTATACGCCTTTGATGATGAACTCTGGTTATCTGCTGATTGTGTATCAGTCTGGCCGTTCCAGAAAAACCTCAAGCCATTGTATGTATATTCATCAGTTGCTTTTGCATCATGTTTATAGCCTTCTCTTTCTAAGAAAGACATATTTCCTTCTGATTCATTCTTTGCAAGCTTAAACATTCCTCCTGAATTATTTGCCATAGCCATAATCTGTGCCTTAAATGCGCTATATGCAAAATCATCAGTTCCTGATGCTGCAAAGATGAAGAAATCCTGTGAACTGTAACCCTGCTGTCTTACTAAATCTGCCATATATTCACCATCGGTTGTATAACTTCCACTCATAGGCATAAAATATCGGAAATAATCCAGACAATAGCGGAATGTGTTCCATGTATTTACAGACCCCATTGAAAATCCGCCAAAACCCCTGTGGTCTCTTGATTCCTTAAGCCCCTGTGGTGTAGTGTCCTTTGCATATGTACTATACTTACTCTCCACCGCTGGAATAAGGTCATTGACTAATTCATTATGAAACTGGTTGGTAAGCTGGATTGCAAGGCTGTAATCACCACTGTCGTTCTCACTTGTGTTATTATATGTAGGCAGTACAATAATAAGAGGCTTTATATTCCCATCCTGTATTGCATTATCAATAACATTTTTGAATGATTTTGGATTATCATCTGTACCCATAAGAGTCGTTTCATTGCTCCAGCCACCATGACTCAGATAAAATACATTATATTCTTCTTCATCTGTATATCCATACGGCAGATATACCCATGCTTCCTTAGTTATTTTATTAGATTTTTGCTCATAACTGAATGACTCCCATGTATCATATGTAAGTTTATTAAGTGTTCCCTGCTGTGTTGCCGGATTTTCATATCCATCGGGTATGTATTCGAGTTCATCAGGAACAGTCCCACTCAAATTAGCTGATTGTGTATTGGAAATATTGCTTGTATTATTCACGCTGCTCTGCTCCTTATTATCTGTTTTCCCACATGCAGAAACACAAAGCATAATCATTGTAAGGACTAATATTATAAATATTTTCTTATTCATGCTCTGTCTCCTTATGCAGCTTACTTTATATTCTTTCCTAACTTTACAGCCTCTGTCTTATCAGTAGCCATGCCTCTGTAATTCATTCCGTAAAGCCCAGCGAATCTCTTCATTGTGTATTCGCCTGCTTCCAGCATCCATTTTTCAGGTGCAGCTCCCTGAAACAGAAAATACATATCTCTTCCTTTAAGGTCTTTTTCACTTACAAGTCCATAAAAACGGTCAAGTACATTTCTTACTGAGCCGCATATATTGTGCCAGTATAATGGTGAACCTATAACAATAACGTCAGCTTCTTTCATCTTAGATATAACTATATCAAGTTCATCATCTGAAAAATTCTGACCATAACTTCCAATCCTGTAATCTGTAAGATCTAGTGTTTCATACTTTCTGTCACCAAGTAATTTCTCTGCTAATTGTGCTGTGTTTCCTGTCTTGTTAGGACTTCCGTTAATAAATAAAATTCTCATAATCATGTTCTCCTTTTATAATTTATGTGTGCATTTTTTAATAACAGCAATAACTTCATCCGATTTTACCTTTCTGATTATTGAATTCCTTTCGCCCAATCAATAATCTTCTGTGCACTACCTGATACATCATTTCTTGAAATGCTTAACCCTTCATTACTAACAGTCGCATCAGGCTGTAATTTTTTAATTTCCTTTATCGTATTAGAAAAGCCACTTCCTCCGTGGGAATTAAAAGGAATAATAGTTTTTCCCGAAAAATCATATTCTTCAAGGAAAGTATATAAAGGCTGTGGCATATCTCCCCACCAGTTTGGATAACCTAAAAAAATCGTATCATACTGATTCAGATTATCAATATGTGTTGCCAATTCAGGTCTTACATCTTTATTTTGTTCCAATTTTGCTTTATCAACCAGTGCACTATGTTCTAATGGATATTGTTCTGTTGTTTCTATTCTGAATAATTCTCCACCAACCGCTTCTTGTATCGTCATCGCCATATACTGCATATTTCCAAGTACATTATTATTCCTTACAACTATACTTGCTCCCGCATTTGCATCAATTCCTTCTGTTGTAACATTCTCTGGAACAGAAAAATAAGCAATTAAAATTTTCTTATCACTTGTATCTTTTTGTGCTGTCTTTGCAGCACCATTTGATATATTATCAGTATTGATACTTTTTTCTGTCTGATTATTTTTAGTGGAAACAACACCACAACCTGCAAGCATACAACTTATCATTACTCCCATTAACATAATTGCAATTATTCTTTTCAACATAAATCATCTCCTTTATTTGCATTTTTATTTTATTTATTCTGTATTTTTGAACCTCCAAACACCTGCGACATCGGCATATGGTTAAGCATCTCATCAATAGATTTTACTTCATCGTGTGTCAGCTTTATATCTGCCGCTTTCATATTTTCTTCCAGTCTGCTTACTTTTCTTGTTCCCGGAATTGGTACGATATATGGTTTCTTCGCAAGCATCCATGCAAGAGAAATCTGTGCCGGCGTAGCATTCTTTTCTTCAGCAACTTCCTTCATCCATGACATAAATTCATTATTTCCCTTTAATCCTTCTTCTGTAAACTGTGGCATCATACTTCTATAATCTCCCGGTCTTTCAAACTCACCATGAGAATTATATGCTGCTGTAAGTAATCCATTTGCAAGTGGTGAAAATGCGACAAATCCTATCTTTAATTCTTCAAGTACTGGGAATAGTTTTTCATAATCTCTGTACATCATGGAATACCTGTTCTGAATCGCTGTTACAGGGCATATAGTGTTTGCTCGTCGAATTATCTCTTCATCAGCTTCTGATAATCCCCAATGTGTAATTTTCCCCTGATTCATCAATTCCTTCATTGCTCCTGCAGTCTCTTCAATTGGTACAGTTCTATCAATACGATGAATGTAATACAAATCAAGATGATCTGTATTAAGTCGCTTTAAAGAGCCATCGATAGATGCTTTAATTGTCTCAGGTCTGCCATCTGGTATTAATGGTTTATTTACTGTTGTAGCAGTTTCATCAAAACGTATTCCACATTTTGATGCAAGAACAATTTTATTTCTATATGGCTTTAACACCTCACCAAGCAGCTTTTCATTATGATGCGGATCTTCTATTGTTCCATATATTTCTGCCGTATCAAAAAATGTACATCCTTCATCTATTGCTTTTGCAATCAGTTCTTCAGCTTCTTTCTGTGTTGAAACTGTTCCATATGCATGGCTCATTCCCATACATCCAAATCCGATTTCTGAGACTTCTAAATCTTTTCCTAAAACTCTTTTATCCATGTTTTTTCCCTTTGAACATATTTTAAATTCTATCTTTCAAAATTATTATTTTAGTTTCTTAAGCAGCATACTTATGTAATACCCCGCAACCGCTATAAGTATCATTACTGCAAGATAATCAAGCATAAAAAAAATTACATTTTCTGTGTAATCATAGAAAACAAAATGCATTTTCATTAAGAGATACTCCCCAATCTGTCTTTTATGAAATGCAAATATTCCATAACCTGCCACAACTAATGCTATCAATCTCGCACCCCATTTTCTTAATACTGAAGGCTCTTTAAATAATTTCCCTGCCATAGTAACAGCCATGTTCCAGTGCATTCCTATATGGACTGACATAACAGCAAAGCCCCAATATGCACAAAACATATGCACCTGTCTGGCTGCCATTGATGTTCCGGCAATATTTATATCTTTAAATATGTGTGTTGAAAGCAATATTCCGCTTACCATTGAGCCAAGCATAAGCAGTAACATCACAACAACAAGTAATGTCTGAATAATCCTTAAAGGCTTATACTTACCTTTTGCTACAGACTTTATCCATCTTCTGTTTAAAACATGATGAAATATGAAAAGAATTAACATTGCCATTCCTATCCATTCATGTGCTGTTTCACTCAGAAGGCTATATGGCATAAGTAGCAATAGGCTTATTGTCATAAGAACATCTGTTACTATTCTGATTACTAATTCCTTATTCATTTTCACCTCATATTATCTTCCCAGAACATTACTGCCCGGTCAAGCCAGCCGTCTGCAACTGTATTCTGTCCAAGTCCGAATCCATGTGAAAGACCGTCAAAGACTTCTATCTTTGCATTAGTTCCATTATTCTTTATTCTTGAAATGTATCTCTCCATACTTCTGTATGATGCAATTCCATCACTTGTTCCTACGCATGCATAAGTTGGAGGCTCATCTCCTGTGACTTCTGAAAGTCCTGTGTACTGTATAATTACTGCTGCCGGCTTTGGATACTGCTTCTCACCAAAAGCAGATGTTCCATATGCTCCAAGCCATGCCGCCATTCTTGCACCGGCTGAACCACCCCATAGAGAATAATCTGACATATCTATTCCAAGTTCATCAGCATGTTCATGTAAGAATGCTATTGCCCTTGCCAGATCTTCACAGGCTGTTCTTGCTCCCGGTCTGTATATAAGTGCAAATGCATTGTATCCTTTCTTTGATAATTCCAGTGCATGTGGAAAACTGTCATGCATTCCTGCAACATACATAAATCCACCACCTGCATTTACAATTGCACTTTTAGCTCCTGTATTTCCCTTAAAGAAAAACAGTCCTGTATTCTGTTTATCTAGATCAGACTTCTTTTCATCATCACTGTATATGTCATAAAATATCTGCTGTCCACTACCGGCTTTTTCCTTCATATAATTAACAATCTCAACTGTTTTATCAGTATTTATTTCACTGTACCACGGAAGAATTGTATTAATATTTTTTAAAGTAAGATTATCACTTATCTGCATATCAACCGGAAATATCAACCTTCCATAGCCATCAAATACCTCATCATTTATAACATCAGTTACTTTAGTATCCTCTGTGTAAGGTCCTTCCTGAATCTTTGTATCTGTCATAACATTATCTGCATTACTTTCTGTGTTTTCTGTCTGTACCAGAATTAACCCTGATTTATTCCCACACGCCGCTAACATTAATGTACCTGCAAGTATAAATATTATTTCTGCAATCCTAAATCCTGTATCCACAATCTCACCTCCTGTTTCATTAATTATCTTTCTTATCCTGATTTAAGTATAAAAAAAGAGACTCCCTTTAAGAAGTCTCAATTCGTTACTCAGTATTAACCTTTAGGTTATATCTATTTTACTTTCTCAATTGCTTTAACAAGCTTCTTTACTTTCGCTGACGGCTCTTTGGAATATAGCAAGCCATATGGCATAGTATAATCCCATTCAACTGACTTAATTCTGATAAGAGGGTGTACGCTTTCCCAGCCTTTGAATGCTAACAGCAATTCCTGATTATTCTCACATCTGTTAAATACATCAATATTATACAGGTCAAAATCAGATATATTAATATCAGGATAATTTTCTATAATATCATCTCTTAATTTATCTCCATTAGAACTCCACCCTCTATGCATAAGCATGAGTGTTTCATTCCTCATATCATCTAAAGTAATAACATCTTTCTTTGCCAGCCTGTGATGAATAGAAACTGCAACACAAAACGGCTCTTTAGAAATCTCAACGCCAGCGCAGCCTCTTAATTCCAGTAATGAATCATCAAAAATACCTGCGACCACATCAATATTCTGACCAAGATTTGCAAGTATTTCTCTCGCATTTTCAATAGTATTTTCAAATGTTATGAGTTTGAATTTCATATCTGGATATAATTTCTGAATCTTAGGCCACAATTCCACAAAAATCTGTGGCGGCGTAAGTGGTGATACACCAACACGAATTACATCTTCTGATACCTGCATGGCATCTTTGGCACGTTTTACAGAATCCTTGCAATATCCGATTATATATTTAGAATCATTATATATTGACTTGCCCGCCTCTGTTACAACAAGTCCTCTGTGTGTTCTGGAAAATAACTGTACGCCAAGGCTTGCTTCCAATGAATTAATCTGCTTTATAACTGCCGGCGATGATATATATAATTTTTCTGCTGCTTTACTGAAACTTCCAGATTCTACAACACACATAAATGTCTCAAGCTGTGGATTGTACATCATAAGCTATTTCCTCCCATTATCATTCTTACAACGAATCCAGTAATCCCTTTATCAGAAGATACTTTTGTCATCATATTCTTTAAACCTTGCCTTCTGTACTTGTCTTTTCTCTTGTAAATGTTTCAAATATATGTGGCAGATATTCCTTGCTCATTCTGATTCCCGTATCTGCAACAACAACCTTATACATAGCTGTCTCTGGCGTTGTTCCAGGCATTTCCCTGTCAAAAATATCTATTCTGCCGTGTACTCAGCCTTTAACTTCGCTTCTTTCCTCTGATTGTAGAACTGTACATGTATAAATGCATTAATAATTAAAAAAGAAACTATCAGAACAATTGTAGTTCTTATCCTTATAAATCTAAGACTTATGTTCTTCTTCATATTAAGTTCTCTCAGACACGCCTTTTTCTTTTCGGTGACATTTTATCACATATTTTTTCAAAAAAATAGTACTACTGTGATTGTTTTTCACAGTAGTACTACTTTAATATATTATCCTATAAGCAGCACAGAAACATCATTAACATTTGTTCCCGTAGGTCCTGTTATAATAAGCCCCTCTGTTAGTTTCAAAGCATTATAAGCATCATTATTCTTAAGCACTTCAAATATATCTATTCCTTTATTCTTTAATTCTCCTGCTGTATCACCATCGCTATATCCACCTGCCGCATCCGTAGGTCCGTCTGTTCCATCGCTGCCTATACTGAATACTGCTGCATTTGACATTCCCTTAATACCTTCTGCTGCTGATAATGCAATCTCCTGATTTCTTCCGCCTTTACCATGTCCGGTAATATTAACAACAGTTTCTCCGCCTGCTATGTATGCCAGCTTCTTTCCTGACTTACAATGTGTCTTTGCTATAGATGCAAGAAAACTTCCGGCTTCTTTTGCCTGACAGCATAACTGGTCCGTAAGCATTACTGGTTCATATCCATACTTTGAACATTCCCTTGATACTGCACTGCATAATTCACGCACACTTCCATTAATAAAAGTTGTTACATTATCCAGTTTCTTCGGTGTCTCAATATCCATCAGCTTTTTTACATCTTCACTTATATTAAGATTATATTTTTCTACAATGTGCCATGCTTCTTCACATGTTGTTGTATCTGCACATGCCGGACCTGAAGCAATCATATCCAGTGGGTCACCAAGTATATCTGATAATACTATTGATAATACATGCGCCGGTTCACATAATTTTGCAAACCGTCCGCCCTTTACTTCTGATAAGCGTTTTCTTATCGTATTAATCTCAACAATATCTGCGCCGCATGCAAGTAACTGATTAGTTATATCCTGCAATTCTTCTCCTGTAATCTTCGGCTTCTCAAATAAAGCACTTCCTCCACCTGAAAGAAGAAAAAGCACTGTATCATTCTTATTGAGTCCGCTTACCATCTCAATAGCTGCCTGTGTTGCTTTAAATGAATTCTCATCTGGAACAGGGTGGCCTGCCTCAAAACATTCTATTCTTTCAATCGGCTCTTTTACATGTCCATACTTCGTTATTACAATTCCTTCATTTATTCTGTCTCCCAGACAGTCACTTGCCGCCTTTGCCATCTGCCATGCGGCTTTTCCTACTGCTACAAGAATAACTTTCCCATCAAATTTCCTGTCTTTAAGTGTTTTCTTAACTGCTTCATCCGGAAGAACTGCTTTAATTGCCGCATCAATTATATTGTCTGCAACCGCTCTTAATTCTTTATTCATAAGATTCTCCTTCCTGACATTATAATAACCTGTCAACAACATTTATAATTTTGTGTCTGCCAGTTTTTCATAATAATGTATAATTGCACTGTGGTCGCTGCTTCCATCTCCATTATTATGCAGATACTGCATTATTTCCTGAACCTGTGCCGTCATCGGTACTGGAGCTCCAACACTATGAGCACACTCAAGTGCATTATTCAAATCTTTAATATGTAAATCTACTCTGAATCCTGGTTCAACATTGTCCTCTATCATCATTGGAACTTTGGCATTCATAACAGTAGACCCTGCAAGTCCGCCTTTTATTGCCTCAAATACACATTCAGGGTCTACTCCGGCTTTTTTGGCCAGAATGAAACTTTCAGAAACTGCCTGGATATTACATGCAACAATTATCTGGTTGGCAAGTTTTGTTGTATTTCCTGCTCCAAGTTCACCACATCTTGTAACTGATGAACCCATATGTGTAAGAATCTGTTTATACTTATCAAATGTTTTCTCATCTCCACCAACCATAAATGCAACCGTTCCATCTATTGCTTTAGGTTCTCCTCCTGACACAGGTGCATCAAGCATATCAATTCCTTTTTCTTTTAATACATCACCAATATATCTGCTGTCGACAGGATTAATTGAACTCATATCTATAAAACATGTTCCTTTTTTCATATAACCCGCAATACCATTTTCCCTAAGCATTACATCCTTTACCTGAGGACTGTTTGGAAGCATTGTTATAACTACATCACTTTCCATGCCAATCTGTTTTAAATCACCACTTCTCGCACCTGCCTGTACAAGTTCATCGACATTTTCCTTATGATGGTCATTAACAATCAATGTGTATCCAGCTCTGCAAAGATTCTTTGCCATCGGTTTTCCCATTATTCCCAATCCAACAAAGCCTATAACCATATATAATCCTCCTGATATTGTTCTAAATGTATTGTTATTATAACCTTTCTTTTATATAATAATGCGGCCATACTGATAAGTCCATATAGTTCTCATAAGTATAGCCGCATTATGTAACATTTATATTATAAAATTAATGAAAGAATAAATATTTCAACCATTGCTGCAATACCCATTATTAATGTGCACACTGTCTGTGTCTTATATCCCTGTTCAGGATCCATGTCACCAAAATTAGTAACTACCCAGAAGTATGAGTCGTTAGCATGTGATACTGTCATGGCACCAGCGCCTATAGCCATTACACAAAGCACTGTCTTAACAGGTGAAGCAAGTCCAAGTGCTCCAAGCAGTGGAGCAATGATACCTGCTGTAGTTGTAATTGCAACCGTCGAAGAACCCTGTGCTGTCTTTAATATTGCTGCAAGAAGGAATGGGAAGAATATTCCAACTGCTGAAAGCACTTCTGCATGCTGTGTAATAAATGCAACCATTGAACTTGATGAAATAACCTTTCCTAATACACCACCAGCTGCTGTTACAAAAAGTATAGGACCAACTGTCTTTAATGTCTCATTGGTAATATTGTAAAAATCGGACATCTTATGTGCCGTTGCAAGCTGGATTACTGCAAATATTGTACCAACAGCAAGTGCTATAATTGGTTTTCCAAGGAACTGGCATGCTATGTCAAGTGCGCCGGTCCAGCCAGCCATTGATGAAATTGAACCAAGTGCCATAAGAATGATTGGTACAAGAATTGGAGCTAATGCATTAAATCCATTAGGAAGCTTTCCATACTCTGCAACTAATTCTTCATATGTCTTGGTAACCTCTCCATTGTCTGTTACTTCATCAGCACTCTTTACTCTCTTTCCAATAAACTTAGCATATACAAGACCTGCTATAAGAGGAAATATTGAACATACAACACCAAGTCCCATTACAAGTAAAAGATTATCTCCCACTCCAAGTGTATTAGCAGCTGCTATAGGACCAGGTGTTGGCGGAATAAAAACATGAGAAATATAAAGTCCTGCTGAAAGTGCTACTGTCATTGCTACACTTGAAACTGCTGTTCTTTTTACAAGTGCTTTTCTTATTGGATTAAGAATTACAAAACCACTGTCACAAAACACAGGAATTGAAACAACCCAGCCCATAAGCTCTATTGCAAGTTCTGGTCTTTTCTTTCCTACTACCTTAATTACCATATCTGCCAGCTTCAATGCTGCTCCTGTTTTTTCAAGTACCGAGCCAATCAATGCACCTAATATAATAACAATACCGATGCTGCTGAATGTACCTGAGAATCCAGCTCCTATAACTGTTGGAATTCCAGACACCTTCGTTCCGTCTGGTTTTACAGTATCAACAAATGGAATCCCTGCCAACATTGCAAGAATAAGTGATACTGCCATAATCGCTAAGAAAGGATGAACCTTAAACTTAGAGATTGCAACTATCATAACGATGATAGCTAACACGAATGCAATTATCAATGCTACTCCTGTCATAAAAACACCTCATTTCTATTTAGTTAATGTACGATTTGCACAAACCCTTGTGCTTTGTATGACACAATAATAGCATGCGAAGTCTGATTATGACATGTTACACAATACATATTTTTGATTTTATTTTGTACTGTGTAACAACAGTGGTAAATCATATTTTTCATTCATTAATTCATCAGTAATTATGTATGCCAGATACAACGCTGGACTTTCTGTTGGTTTTCTGACATCAAGTCCTGTTATTTCTTTCAGTTTTGATATTCTGTATTGTAATGTATTCTTATGAATATACAGATTGTCTGCGGCTTTCTGTATTGATCCCTGTGCATTAAAATACGCTTTCAGCAAAGCAATAATTTCACATATATCATTATAATCCATATCTTTGAATACCTTCTTTAAATATTCAAGCTTAATCTCTGTCGGTACATTGCTTATTAAAAGTTCAAGACTAATATCCTCATAGCATATAATCTGTTCATGTTTTTCAGCCGCAGCCGTCCATGCCCTATGTGCTTCAACATAAGCTTCATGCATATCATAGCTTTGGGCTGAATCTATACCAATATTCAGTTCAAACTTATCTTTTTCCCACACATATCCTGCCAGCTCTCCTGCAAATTTAACCACATTTTCCGTATCCATATTATCTATGATTATTATCTGTCTTGAAGCATTCCTGAAATGCATTTTATAATTATTTCTCTTTAAAAATGCATCAACATCATTTTCAAATTTTGCAATCTGAGACTGTCCCTGCTGTGAATCTTTAAGGTTGTCCAGCTCATCTATACTGGCAATAAATACTCTTCTTGGCTTATTAATATCTATTCCCAAAGCCATTCCACGATCTTCTAAATCAGCATTCTTATATCCTCCATTTATAAGCCATTCTTCATAAAAAGCATTCCTTACACGCTTATTCATAAGCTGTCTATAGCTTGCACGGCTCTCCATCAAAAGAATTTCCGTCATCTTTTTTAACAGTTTTCCAGACGTTATAACCTCTTCATATCCACCTGTCATTCCTATTACTCCTACTATTTCGCCATCAAGTTCAAGTGGAAGATTGATTCCTTTTTTTATGCCTTTTGATAAATCGTCTTCATCAATATAATATTCCTCAAGATTTTCAGATATAATCTTATACGCACCATAATGAAAATCCCCTATTCTGGATTTATCACGACTTGCAATTATATGTCCTGTCTCGTCCATAAGATTAATATTCTGTTTAACAAGTTTTGAAATTTCTTCAACAATCTGAGTTGCAGAATTCTTTGATATATGCATAACACGTACCTCCTCTTTGATAAGGATGTGACGGAATCCGTCACATATTCTTTCTATATATTATTGTACCATACATTTTATATCATTAAAATTTCTTTATAAAATCTTTCAACTTACCTCTGACATTGTGTTGTATGCGATTGTCATATCATACAAATTTATGAATAAATCAGATATTCAGGATTCATAATATTAATTAATAATTATGAATCAAAAAGGAGTATTATATGAGTAATAATATGGATCTTGGATACGATATGTTCTGCTATCAATGTGAACAGACAGCCGGCGGAAAAGGCTGCACTAAACTCGGCGTATGCGGAAAGACACCAGAAATAGCCAATCTTCAGGATTTGCTTATCTATCAGCTGAAAGGTATCAGCTTCTATGCCAGACATATTCTGGATTCAGGACTTAATGTTGACAAATCTGTTGTCAGCTTTATTGAGAATTGTCTTTTTACCACTCTTACCAATGTTAATTTCAATGTAGATGACCATGTCCATCTTCTTAAACAATCCCAGGACATCAAGAATAATCTGAAAAATATAGTAGGAACAACTGATTATATTACCCCATCTGCTGCATACGAACTGCCAGAAACTAAAGCTGATATGCTGCGTGACGCGCCAATGGCAGGTATTATGTACGACAAAACTCTGGATCCTGATATCCGCTCATTAAGACAGACTATTCTTTATGGTCTTAAAGGAATAAGCGCCTACGGTCATCAGGCAAGGGAACTTTCATACTATAGTGATAATGTTGACAATTTCTATATCATTGCACTCGAAGCAATAACAGATAACACCCTGACTGTCGAAGAACTTATCCGTCTGACTCTTAAAACAGGTGATATGGCTATTGAGATAATGAAAAAACTTGATGAAGCGAACACAACCATATATGGTAATCCATCACCACACTCGGTCAACGTTCACATTAAGAAAGGTCCCTTCATCATTGTTTCCGGTCATGACCTTAAAGACCTTGAAATGCTTCTTAAACAGACCGAAGGACTTGGCATTAATATATATACCCACGGGGAAATGCTCCCTTCCCATGGTTATGAAGGTCTTAAAAAATATAAGCATCTTGCAGGTAATTTTGGCGGCGCATGGCAGGACCAGCAGAAACAGTTTGATAATCTTCCCGGCTGTATCCTTATGACAACCAATTGTCTCATGCGTCCAAGAGACACATATAAAGACCGTATATATTCTACTAATGTTGTAGGCTGGGATGGCATAAAATATATAGAAAAGAATCCTGACGGTGAAAAGGATTTTTCTGAAATCATAAAACAGTCTCTTGAACTTGGAGGCTTTACCGAAGATCAGGAAGTAAAAGAAATTCTAGTAGGATTTGGACATGAAGCTACTCTGTCTCATGCAGTTGAACTTGTTGAAGCGGTAAAATCAAAACAGATACGACATTTTTTCCTGATTGGTGGCTGTGATGGTGCAAGACCTGGCAGAAGTTATTTTACTGATTTTGCCACTATGGTTCCTGATGACTGCATGATTCTCACTCTTGCATGCGGCAAATATCGTTTCAATAAGCTTGATTTCGGCACAGTTGCCGGACTTCCAAGGCTTCTTGATATCGGACAGTGTAATGATGTATATTCTGCTATTCTTATTGCCAATGCCCTTTCAGATGCATTTGGTACAGATGTCAATGGACTTCCTTTATCTCTTATTGTTTCATGGTATGAGCAGAAGGCTGTTGCAGACCTTCTCGCCTTGTTAAGCCTTGGCATTAAGAATATTTATCTCGGTCCGACACTTCCAGCATTCTTAAGCCCTAATGTATTGCAGTACCTTGTAGACACTTTCCAGTTAAGACTTATAAGCAATCCGGAAGATGACATTAAGACATGTCTTGGACAGGCTGTTTAAATGTTTCTCCTAAAAAGGCTGCCACAAAGTGACAGCCTTACATACCTCATTAACATTCTTATAATTCCGCCAGTCCGGCAAGTGCAACATATTTTTCTGATACTGTAAACCATGTAGGGAAATCTGTTATTCCTGACTGTGGCAGATTGAATATCCGCTGGAATTCTTTAACCGCTGCTGCCGTCTGCTCACCATATATTCCATCAGTACTTAGGACCGGAATAGAATTATAATACTCCCCTATAAGATTAAGCTGTTCCTGAAGCTGTCTTACCTTCTGCCCTGATGAACCTATATCAAGATTAGTTCCCGGCCATGAATAAGGAATTCCGCTTATCTGTTCTGCAGCATTAATATACACATCCTGACCATAATAATATCTTAATATATCAATCGATGAATAATTCTGATCTCCCAGATACTTGCTTCCCCACTGTGAAAGCCTGTTAGGACATGTCACTCTCTTTCCATCACAGTACTGTGTAAGTATTGGCTGCTTTACATTAGGTCTTGATATGTAATTGTCAAATATATCATCTACTACCTGTGATATACTTTCGAACACATTTCTTCCATTAACCCATTTCTGGTCATATGCAGTTGATGAAGTTATTGTAAAATCATAAAATTTGTTTCTATACCATTCTGTATATACCCGGTTTAATGTAAATGACATAATAGCAAGCACATTTGCCTCAATTGTCTGCCTCGGCCATGTTGAATATATCTCAGAGCTTGCTACATTCTTAATATAATCCTTATAAGTAACATAATAATTATCTGCCTCAGTATCTTTAGGCGGTCCGTCATGTACAACTACAATTTCAGGAACAACAACTCTGTCAAGCACAATTTCACCCGACTGTCCCATAGGCTTAATCTCTTCTTCATCAATCTTAGGTGGGTAATCTCCATATAATGTGTTAACAGGTATGACTATATTATTCTGTGAATTATCCCTTGCAGACATCTTTACATTCTGAATGCTTAGCTCCCCCGAAAACATATCACTGCCTGATATATTTACATTATCAAATCCTGGCGCACTTACAGCTATGTCATACTCTGAGAATGGCTGCCTGTTCCCCGGTTCCATGCTATATTCGATTGGAGGCGTTCTTAAGTCATTAAATATACTTATCCCGTCTCCATCTGTACCACTTTCTCCTATTATATTATCAGGATTTCCTGTATACGACAGTCTTACAGCCGCTCCTTTAATTGGCACATTTTCTTCATTGACAACACTTACCTTCAATCGGCCTTTATCAATATTATTTTCTGGCACTTCAAATGTATGTACATATCCAACGTTCATAATCTGTCCTCTTTCTCATCTTAAGATAAATATATGTGACAGGTACGCTTATTATGTCTTTTGCATACAATAATATGATTAATATTATCGGAGATATTATGGCTCAATATAAGATTGCTGTAGATGCCGGACACGGCGGAAGCGACTATGGTGCAACATATAATGGCAGAGCTGAGAAAGATGACAACTTAAAGCTAGCTCTCGCCGTAGGTGATATATTAGAAAAAAATGGTATTGATGTTATATACACCCGTACTACTGATGAATATGAAACACCTTTTAAAAAAGCGACTGATGCCAATGATGCTAAGGCTGATTATTTTGTTTCAATCCACAGAAATTCATCCCCTACGCCTAACCAGTACACAGGCGTGGAAACTCTTGTTTACAATAATTCCGGTATTAAATCACAGATGGCTACCAATATCAATTCTGAGCTGGAAAAGGCTGGCTTTAAAAATCTTGGAATTACCGAACGTCCTAACCTTGTTGTACTCAAACGGACAAAAATGCCTGCCGTACTTGTAGAAGCCGGCTTTATTAACAATGATAAAGATAATGAAACATTTGATAAGAACTTTAACCAGATTGCAAATGGAATCGCAGATGGTATTCTTAAGACCCTTGGAATTAAACCAAAGACAGATAAAACTACTGCACAGACTGCTTCAGGTGAAGTCCCATCAGTGAAATCAGATTCTGCCAAATCCACTGAAATCACGCCTGCAGCATGCGAAAAAAAACCTGCACCTCCTGCTAAACCATCATGTAACTGTGATGATGACCTCTCTCCTGAGCCACTTTATCGTGTTCAGGTTGGTGCCTACCGCAATAAAAATAATGCAGACCGCATGCTTAATTCCCTGCTTATTGAAGGCTTCCCAGCTTTTATCATATATGAGAATGACTATTATAAAGTTCAGGTTGGTGCTTTCAGACAGCTTTCCAACGCTATCAAGATGGAACAGAAGCTCCGCAAATTCCGCTACAGCACCTATATTGTATACTCATAATTATAGAAATGGCACCAGACTGAAAATTTTCAATCTGGTGCCTGATTTTAACTATAACAATCAGTTTTCTTCTGAATATGAAACTTAATTTTTCACTTCTGCTTCTTCACTTGCAGCAGCGCTCATTCCTTCCGGAAATCCAGTAAAATTCACATTCTTAGTAGTCTTGGCATCATATGTATTAGCCTTCATGACTTCTGTAAGGTCAAAGCCTGTAGTCTCTTTGATACTCTCTATAGTCTTTGCAAGTACTGATGGCACATTACCGCTGAATGTTCCAACACCATTCTCACCAGAACCTCCGTCAATAATTGTAACCTTATCAATGCTTTCAAGTGGTTTAGCTATTGCCTCAGCCATCTCTGGAAGGACTTTAATAATCATCTCTGTCATTGCTGCTTTACCATATTTTGCCATAGCTTCTGCTTTCTTCTCCATAGCTTCCGCTTCAGCAAGACCTTTGGCCTTAATACTTTCAGCATCAGCCATACCCTTTGCTTTAATGGCCTCAGCTTCAGCAATTCCCTGTGCCTTTACCGCTTCGGCTTCCTGTTCTTTTGCGAATCTGTCAGCCTCTGCCTGTGCTTTCTTAGCTTCTGCCTGCTTCTGTATTTCAAACTGCTTTGCTTCTGCTTCCTTCTGTCTCTGATAAAGCTGTGCATCAGCCTTCTGCTGTGCTGCATATTTCTCTGCTTCTGCCTGTTTACGGATATCAGCATCAAGTGTCTTTTCCTTAACAGCAATCTCTTTTTCTCTTAATTCAATTTCCTTCTCCTGCTTTGCTATATTAGCATTTGCAGTTGTAATTTCGATTGTTTTTCTCTGTTCCTGCTGTTGGATTTCATATGCAGCATCCGCCTCAGCCTTCTTGACATCAGCAGTTTTCTTTAATTCCTGCTTTTTAATTTCAAGTTCATTATTTCTTTCTGCAATTGCTGTCTCTGCTTCAATTCTTGCATCATTAGCCTGCTTGGTTGCATTAGCCTTTGCAACAGCTATATCTCTTTCAGACTCAGCTCTTGATATCTGTGCCGACTTGCTGATACTTACAACCCTGTCAATACCAAGATTTTCAATAACATTACCCTCATCAGTAACATTCTGGACATTAAAGCTTACAATTTCAAGACCCATTCTTGCCATATCCGGTGCAGCATTCTCCTGTACCTTCTCAGCAAACATTTTTCTGTCCTGAACAATATCTTCAAGTCTCATCTGTCCTATAATTTCACGGACATTACCCTCTAACACATCCCCTACAGAATTTCTAATATAATCTTCATTCTTATTTAGGAAATTGCTGGCTGCTTTTTCAAGCATTTCTGTTGTTGAACCAACCTTAATTTTAACGGCTGAATCAATATTAACATTAATATACTCATTAGTAGGAACTGATTCCTTAGTCTTTACATCTACTGAAATCATTTTAAGTTCCAGTCTGTCAACTCTCTGTAAAAACGGTATTCTTAATGCTGATTTACCAATTACAAACTTTGGATGTTTTCTAAGACCTGAAACAATCAATGCCCTGTCTGTTGGTGCTTTAATATAACTTGCAAATATAAATATAATCAGCAAGACTATTATAATTCCTATAACAATTGCTATTTCCATATTATCCCCCATATTATCTTAGTGAATTATTTTATTATTCCATTAGTAATTTAATTTCCTGACAATGCTACTGAAAATAACTGCTTATAAAGATCATCGCTTATTATCTTTTTAAATACAGCAGAATTCTTGACAAGCTCTGTCGCAAGTGCTGTCTGCTGTGCAGATGTCATCTTGTCTACATTCACAGGCTTAGGAAAACTTGATGAAGAGTACTTCATTGTGCTGAACTCTTTCTGTGAATAGTCTCCTGTAATCTTCATATTAGCTTTAACATCATCTATATTCATATCTATAGACATATTGTTAATAGCTACTGTGCTTCCTGATAATGAACAATCAAGTGCCATCTTCATGTATTCGCTTCCCTGTTTCATATCAAAAGCTACAGATGATCTGTTATCTGCATTCTGTACTGTAAATTTCATGTTAGTATCATCAGCATTTGCTTCAATTACAACATAATCAGAAATATTATCTTTTCCTACAAAAGAAATTGCTATAGTTCCATTTGAATTTCCATTAACATCAGCATTATCAATTGAAATTCTTACAATTGCATCATCCTTATTAACATACATTGAAAAAGTTACAGGATCCATTCCCTGAATTGATGATGCCACTTCTTTCTTAAGACTGTCCTGTGTTACACCTGCAATAGTAAGCATTGACATATATGTTGATGTTGTTGAATCTGCATATAATGCATCAATTGCTGCATTAACGCCTGCCTTAACAGCCTCTTCTGTAACTGTCACACTATATTCTGTAACTTCAATATCGCCATTATCTGACTTATATGTAAGGCTGTCATTCTTACCATACTGGCATGCATCTGCAAATGCATCAATACCCTTAGCTAATGCTTTGGCTGCCGCCTTGGCTGGTTCCTTATACTGTGAAAAATCACCTGAATTTAATACTGAAAGGTAACTTGATATATCACTCATATCAAATGAATAACCAAATGAAGAATCAATATCTGTATCCTTAGCAATCTGATCTACTGACATACTGAATGTCTCTGTAAATAATTCAGGAATCTTGAAATACACTGTCGAACCATCAGTATAGAATGAAACAGTAAGTAATTCTGTGCTGCCATTCTGAAGCTTTAAGTCTCCGGCAGCTTTCTGTAATGAAGTATCTGTCTGTATATCATACTTAATTGAATCTGCTTTGACATACTTACTATATGACTCACCATTAACAGTCATATTATCAAACTTAAATGTTCCAGAAATTTCGTTCTTATCCGATACTGTATTAGTACCTAAATTATTAAATAACTTATCAACAGAATCTTCAAGTGACGCACCAACATTCTTAATAGCTGTTACTGCCTGCTTTGTAGGTGATAACTCTTTCTTTAACTTAGGAAGTACAACAATAACAACTGCTGTTATTACAGCTGCAAGTGCAATTAATATAACTGCAACTAATGGCCACTTCTTCTTTTTCTTCTTAGGCTGTGGCTGCATAGGATCTGCTGCCTGATATCTTGGAACATCTCCATTAACAGGTGGAACTGCACCAAACTGTGGCTGAGTTCCGAACTGCTGTTGTGATGCAGCATTAAACTGCTGCTGTGGTGTCACATCTGCCTGTGGCTGTGTACCAAACTGCTGTACTGGCTGGCTCTGTACCGGCTGTGCTGCTACCGGTTCACTCTGTACTGGTGTTTCCTGTACCGGCTGTGCTGCTACCGGCTCACTCTGTACCGGTGTTTCCTGTACCGGCTGTGCTGCTACCGGTTCACTCTGTACCGGTGTTTCCTGTACTGGCTGTGGATTCAAAGGATTTCCACACTTTGGACAAAACTTAGCTGTCCCTGCATTATATCCGCATTTTGTGCAAAACATAATATTTCTCCCCTCTCTTGTTTTTTAATTATAGTATCAAATAAAATGTATATTTTCAATGAAAAAAATATGCCACAAACTGCTCTTTCATATCCGTTTCTGCACGATTCAAAGCATAATTTACATTTTACAGTACTTTTTAAATTCGTAGCACAAATCAAAGTATGTGTGTTCCTCACTCATCTGTGTAATTTTCCATTCTGGCATCTTATCCAGATTAGGAAAATGTGCATCTGCATCATACTTATAATCAACACTCGTTATGTGTGCCACATCGCAATATGGCAGAAACTGTTCAAATACAGATTCTCCACCGATTACATATATATCCTCTGACTTATATGATGCAACCTTTTCAAGTGCCTCTTCTACTGAATGCACTACAACAACTCCATCCTTCTTATATGACAAATCACTAGTAAGCACTACATTATATCTGTCTATAAGAGCTGTTCTGTCCGTAATATGCTCATATGTCTTTCTTCCCATTATTGCAGCTTTTCCAGCTGTTTCCATTCGGAAAAGCTTAATATCTTCCGGAATATTAACAAGAAGATGTCCCTGTTTTCCTATTGACCAGTTCTTATCTACTGTTGCTATCAGATTCATAATTACAACTTCCCTTCTATCTCCTTAGGAACATAGGCAAGCACCTTAATTCCGTCTCCTGTGTACTCTTCACTTTCAAGCTGTCCGAACTGTCTTATAAGCTGTATCTTGCCTGCTTCGCTGTAAGAAAATACTCTTTCAATTCTTATTCTGCTCTTAAGAATAATTTCCTGTAAGCACTCTTTAAATGCTTCAAGGCCATTGCCTCTTACGGCAGATATATTGTATGTGTAGTCTGCATGCAAATCCTTAGCTGCCGGCTTCTCCGGTAAAACATCACATTTATTAAACAATGTAACAACAGGCTTTCCTTCAACACCTAACTGCTTAAGTGTTGCATATACTGTTGACATCTGCTGTTCATAGTCTGGGTTGGATACATCAACAACATGCACTATAATGTCTGCATACTTTGCCTCTTCAAGAGTACTCTTGAATGCTTCAATAAGATTATGTGGAAGCTTTCTTATAAATCCTACTGTATCAGTAAGCAACACTTTCTCTCCATTAGAAAGTTCCATACTTCTTGTTGTAGGGTCAAGTGTTGCAAAAAGCTTGTCCTCCGACAGCACACCCGCATCAGTAAGCTTGTTAAGAAGTGTTGATTTGCCGGCATTAGTATATCCAACTATAGCCGCAACAGGTGTTGATGTCTTAGCTCTTTTGCTTCTCTGGACATCTCTGTGTTCCTTCATATCCTTAAGGTCTGCTGAGAGCTTTGATATTCTGTCCCTTATAAGTCGTCTGTCTGTCTCAATCTTTTTCTCACCGGGACCTCTTGTTCCTATTCCGCCACCAAGTCTTGACATTGATGTTCCAAAACCCGCAAGTCTTATTGAACGGTACTTTAACTGTGCCATCTCAACCTGAATCTTACCTTCACTTGATGTAGCTCTTGCCGCAAATATGTCAAGAATAACCATTGTTCTATCCATTACCTTGATTCCAAGCTCATCCTCAAGATTCTTAAACTGGGCAGGACTTAATTCATCATCACATATAATTCCCGTAGCATCAAGCTCATCTATCATAAGTCTTAATTCTTCAATCTTACCTTTGCCAATATATGTTGCAGGGTGAAAGTTATCTCTTGTCTGAATCATTCTTCCAACTGTCTGCGCGCCTGCTGTCTTAGCAAGCTCTCCAAGCTCATCAAGAGAGCGTTCTGTATCATCATCTGTATCAAATGCTACTCCAACCAGAATAACTCTCTCGATAATCTCATCTGTCTCATAAACTGCCATATATATATTTCCTTTTACTTTTTATTTCTTTCTGATATATAGTCACTAAGATAGTCTGTTACTTCTTTCTCAGTTGACATTGACATAACCTTATCTGTTACAAGTCCGGCTTCTTTAATTGACCAGTCTGCAATTGTCTTTCTCGTCTCTAATACCTTTCCTGTTGATACTGAAAATTCATCCAGACCAAATGATAAAAGTATCGGAGCCATTAAAGCATTTGCAGCTGCCTCACCACACATTCCGGCTTCAATACCTGCATTATGGGCACATTCTATTATCCTTCTTATAAGCCTTAATACTGCCGGATTAAATGCGGAATACAGATATGCCACATTTTCATTGCATCTGTCTACTGCAATAGTATACTGTGTAAGGTCATTAGTACCAATTGAAAAGAAATCAGCCTCCTTTGCTAATGTATCTGCCATAACAGCAGCAGCCGGAGTTTCAATCATAATGCCTGTCTGGATATTCTTATCATAATTAATTCCGTTACGTTCAAGGTCGCTGCATATCTTCTTAATCAGCTCTTTCACCTGTCTTACTTCATTAACTGATGTAATCATAGGTATCATAATTCTTATAGAGCCATATGCACTTGCCCTTAGAATTGCACGAAGCTGTGTTGTAAATATATCAACTCTGTCAAGGCAGAATCTTATTGCACGGTATCCTAAAAATGGATTAGCCTCTTTGGTAAGTCCCATATAAGGAATATCCTTATCTCCACCAATATCAAGTGTTCTTATTGTAAGTGGCATGCCTTTTGTCAGCACTGCTGCCTTCTTATATTCCTCAAACTGTTCCTCCTCTGTCGGAAGCGCATTCTTATTAAGAAAGAGAAACTCCGTCCTGAAAAGTCCCACGCCTTCAGCTCCGTCCTTAACTGCCTTGGCTGCTTCATCAGCTCCACCAATATTGGCAGCAAGCATAACCTTCTTTCCATCAGCTGTCTCTGTGCTTTTATTAATAAAGGTCTTTAATTCCTCAATATGTTCTTCATATTTTTTCTTTTTCTTCTCATATATAGAAAGTGTACGCGGTGTCGGATTAATAAAAACTTCTCCATAAGCTCCATCTATTATTATAGAATCTCCATCTTTTACTTTCTGAAGTATTCCCTTCACACTAAGTACTGCCGGAATCTCAAGTGCTCTTGCAAGAATTGAAGCATGCGCCGTATCGCCACCCTTTTCAGCTATAATACCTGCAACATGTGCTATGTCCATAGAAGCTGTCATCGATGGCTTAATCTCATCTGCAACAATAACAGTATTATCCGGAAGATTAGTAAGGTCAAATGCTTTCGTTCCCTGCAATATCTGTATCATTCTTTCTCTCATATCCTGAATATCAGTAACACGCTGCTGCATATCAGGATTATCCATTGAAGAAAACAATTGAATCAGCTTATTACACACATCATCAAAAGCTGCTTCTGCACATATATGACTATTATCAATTGCAGCAACAACTTCATTCTCTGTTGTTATATCTCTTGCAAGATATATCTGATTCTTAAGCACCAGTGCATCCTTGTCACACTCACCAAGTTTTTTCTCCAGTTCAGACAATAATTCTTCCGTCTGCTCTATAAATGTTTTTCTGGCCTCAAAGAATCTTTTCTTCTCTTCTTCGGCATTATAATGCGTTCCCCTGTTTACAACAGCACTGGCATTATAAACAATAAGAACATGTCCTATGCCAATTCCTCTTGAAGTTCCTATTCCTCTTTCCATTCATATGCCCCCATTCTACTGATTAAACACATACCTTATCATGTTAATAATAGTTTCCGATGTATCTCTCGAATATATTGTCTCCCTTGCAAGCACCGGATTGTCAGTAATAATCCCATCTACACCTTTGTTAGTCAGGTTCTTGATTGACTCTTTATTATTTACTGTCCAAGCATAAACACGCTTACCTGAATTATGAATTGCATCTATAGTTCTCTTTGATAAAAATGCTGCATTTACGCTGAAAAAATCCACATTTTTCATATCATAAAAATCACCATATGCCGCTGAAAGTATATAACCAACTTTAATTTCCTGATTATATGTTTTAACTGCTTTTAATGCTGATTCGCTAAACGATGTGATTACACAGTCATTAACCATATTATACTTTTCAATAATCCGGACTGTATTCTTTGCCAGTGCAGTACCATTATCTGCCGGTTTTAACTCAATATTAAGTTTTATCTTTCCCTGTGTCAGTTCAAGGACTTCTTTTAACGACGGTACATTTTCACCCACATACTCATCTGAAAACCATGAACCTGCATCCAGTGTTTTAACTTCCTTATATGTCATATTGACAATATTTGCATCAACACCTGTGGTACGATAAGCATTTGAATCATGCATTACAATAACTTCACCGTTATTAGTAAGCTGTACATCAAGTTCAATATAATCAGCCATATCATCTATCGCTTTCTGAAAAGCTGCCATCGTATTCTCAGGTGCTTCCGTTGATGCTCCCCTGTGCGCCATGACCTTAGTTTCATGAAATATAGCCACATTTTCAAAAGGATTATTATTAAAAGATATCAAAAGGTAACATGCATCTGCAACCAGCGCTGCAACCATAATAACAGCATAAGCAATCCGCCTTCTTCTTGCCGGTCCTTCCTGTATATCTATGAATTCAAATGTTATATCATCAATATCTGTATACCTGTAATACATATGTGTAATTGCTGAAAACGACAGTGGGATTGCAACACATACAAGAATACATTTTATAATAAATCTCTCAGTCCTCAATGCAGACAGAAATATGGCATTTCCCAGATATGCCATATTGAGCAGTTTTACTCCTGCCACAAGAAATACTGAAATCAATACATATGTTATTCCAATAATTGCAAGAATAAAAAGATTATATACTACAAGTGCTGATATAGTTCCAACCGGATGTTTCTTAACCATCCGTGCACTCTTTTTATACGCTTCACGAAATCTCAGACCTTCCATCATACATATATTCATCGAATATATTCCGGGAATTACTACAGCATACATAATAACAAACACAAGAATTACGGCTGCCTTAATATACCAGTGATTCCTTAAAACATACATTTTAATGAGATTAGTATTTGTCTCACTATATAAAATATTAAATAAAACTGTAACATTGGAAGCCAGAATTGATATGAAATAAAATATGCTTAATACAATATGTTTAGGTTTAAAAACTCTTCTGAATACCTTATATGAATTGTAAAATATGTCAACTATAGATGCATTACAAGATGTTCTCTTCGTCTCAAAACAGACCGAAAGATACGTCATTTCATAAGTGCAGTAGAATACAAATGCACATATTGCAATAAAAATTGCAATAATAACAATTGGATGAGTTATTACTCTCTGTATATACTCATTGGTAAGATAGCTTATCCCCGCTATCTTCATAAGTGAATTGATGGCAAGTAAAACAATCGGGAATAGAACAGCAAAAGCAACAAGCTTGTATGCAAATTCAAAAATCCATACCTGCCTGCTGCTGTCAATCAATAGACTAAAATTGTTTCGTATCTTTTTAAAAATCATATAACTGTCCCCGAATCAATTGTCAATTATCCTGCTGCTTATCTGTGGAACAGCTTAACAAACTTTCTTAATTCATCCTTAATTCCCGTATCCTGAAAATTCATGCTCTTATAAAAACTGTGCATAAAATCCCCTGTATACGAAAAAACGAGAATCATTGCCATAACAGAGGCAACTCTTTCATCTATCGAAAATACAAAATGCTCCACAAATTTATTTAAAAATCCAAATATAAAAACGGCAACAAAACCCCAGCCAAGTGTTGACTGTAAGCATATAATGCCTTTGTAATTAAACTTAAGATGGTCATAATTCCACCACACCTCACCAAACAGCTTTAACATAACCTGTGCTGTAAGGTACTCAAATGCTGTAGCACATATACAGCCAAATATATAAAGTGCAATATAATTATGCTCTATCGGTTTAAAAATATTAAAAGCAATCAGTGTACCAAACCCGTATATTACACAGAATGGCAGCTTGGCAAACCCTCTGTTTTCCCAGTATCCAAGCTGCTTTCTGATAACTACACATTCCATACACCAGCCAAGAAAGCTATATATAAAAAACCATATAACAAGCTGGCTTAAATTCATGCTTCTGAATGTTATACCCATTAAATGTGACATACGCCCCTCCATTATTAAATGGAAAAACTTCTGATTAAAGAAGACCTTCAAGATTCTGTCTTATTGCGCTGATGAAATCCTGTGTATTAAGTGTTACAGGATTCTCCATTGTTGTAATAAGTGCAAGATCCTTAGTCATTTTTCCATCTTCAATAGTCTTAATGCATGCACGCTCAAGAGTATCAGCAAACTTTCCAAGTTCAGGAATGTTATCAAGCTCTCCTCTTTTTCTTAAAGCGCCTGTCCATGCGAATATAGTTGCAATAGGGTTAGTAGATGTCTCTTCACCCTTAAGATGCTTATAATAGTGTCTCTGTACCGTTCCGTGTGCAGCTTCATACTCATAATATCCATGAGGTGATACAAGAACAGAAGTCATCATTGAAAGTGAGCCAAATGCTGTGGCTACCATATCACTCATAACATCTCCGTCATAGTTCTTGCATGCCCAGATATATCCGCCTTCTGAACGGATAACTCTTGCTACTGCATCATCAATAAGTGTGTAGAAGTATGTTATACCTGCTTCTTCAAACTTAGTCTTATACTCTGCATCAAATATCTCCTGGAAAATATCCTTGAAAGTATGGTCATACTTCTTAGAGATTGTATCCTTAGTTGCAAACCAGAGATCCTGCTTTGTCTCAAGTGCAAAGTTAAAGCAGCTTCTTGCAAAGCTTTCGATTGAATCATTAAGGTTGTGCATTCCCTGAAGAACACCTGCTCCCTTGAAGTTATGGATAAGTTCTCTTGTCTCCTCACCAGCTTCATTAGTGAATACAAGTTCAGCCTTACCAGCTTCAGGAACCTTCATCTCAGATGCCTTATATACATCACCATATGCATGTCTTGCAATTGTAATAGGCTTCTTCCATGTCTTAACATATGGCTCAATGCCCTTAACAATAATAGGTGCTCTGAATACAGTACCATCAAGCATTGCTCTGATTGTTCCGTTAGGACTCTTGTACATCTCCCTAAGGTTGTACTCTGTCATTCTTGCTGCATTAGGAGTGATTGTTGCACACTTAACTGCAACTCCATACTTCTTAGTAGCTTCTGCTGAATCTATTGTTACCTGATCATTAGTCTCATTTCTATGTACAAGACCTAAATCATAATATTCTGTGTTAAGGTCAATAAAAGGTGTGAGCAGCTCGTCCTTTATAAGCTTCCACAATACTCTTGTCATCTCATCTCCATCCATCTCTACAAGCGGAGTTGTCATCTTAATCTTTTCCATAATATAAAAGAACCTCTCTTTCTTTTTCTTACCCGATTAATTATTATAATTTATTTCAAATGTTTTGTAAACAGAAACTGACTTGTATTAGCCTGATTACTTTGTTATAATTCATAAGTAAATTTTACATACTACATTTAACAATGCACTTATTGTGCAGACACAATATGGAGGTACAAATACATGTGTGGATTCGCTGGTTTTACCGGCTACTTGGCTGACGGTGATGCTGTTCTTGAACGCATGATGAATAAGATTATTCACAGAGGACCTGACAGCGCCGGTAAATACATTGATGATAAAGCTTACATGGGCTTCAGACGACTTTCTATCATTGATCTTGATAACGGAAGCCAGCCAATGTTTAATGAGAATAAGAAGATAGTAATTACATTTAACGGTGAGATATATAACTATCAGGATTTAAGAAAAGACCTTATTGAGAAAGGTCACATATTTGCTAACAATTCAGATACTGAAGTTCTCATTCACTCATACGAGGAGTATGGCAAGGACATGCTTAACAAGCTTCGTGGAATGTTTGCATTCGTAATCTGGGACAGCGAGAAAGAAACTCTTTTCGGAGCAAGAGATTTCTTCGGAATCAAGCCTTTCTATTACACTGTTGCAGACGGCAATATGATATATGGTTCAGAGATTAAAAGTATCTTAGAGCATCCTGCTTATAAGAAAGAGGTTAATCCTGTTGCACTTGAGAATTATCTCACATTCCAGTACTCAGTACTTGATGAAACATTTTTCAAAGGAATATTCAAGTTGATGCCTGGTCACTGCTTTACATTCCACAAAGGCGAGCTTAACATTGAAAGATACTGGGAGCCAACATTTGATGCTGATGAGAGCAAGTCTTTAGATGAATTTGTTGATGAAATCGACGATGTTATGCATGATTCAGTTGAACACCATAAGATCAGTGATGTTGAGGTTGGTTCATTTCTCTCAAGCGGTGTTGATTCAAGCTATGTTGCTGCTACATTTAATGGTGACAAAACATTTACTGTTGGATTTGATTATGAAAAATACAACGAGATTGACTATGCCAAAGCTTTATCTGACAAGATTAAGATTGACAATTATTCAAAACTTGTTTCAAGTGAAGAATACTGGGCTGCAATTCCTAAAATCCAGTATCATATGGACGAGCCTTTAGCTGACCCTGCTGCCATTGCACTTTACTTTGTAAGCCAGACAGCAGCCAAGCATGTAAAGGTTGCCATGTCAGGTGAAGGTGCTGACGAGTTCTTCGGTGGATATAACATTTACAGAGAACCACTTGACCTTGCAGAATTTCAGAAGCTCCCTAAGGGCTTAAGAAAAGGACTTGCCAATATTGCCAACGCTATCCCATTCAAATTCAAGGGAAAAAGCTTCTTGAACAGAGCAAGCAAGACAGTTGAAGAAAGATTCATAGGTAATGCTTTCATGTTTAATGAAAAAGAGCGTGCCAGGATATTAAAGAATCCTACCGGCAAGTATGACCATAAGGAACTTACAAAGCCTTTCTATGATAAGGTTGCTGATAAGGATGATGTTACTAAGATGCAATATATTGATATCAATTTCTGGCTGATAGGCGATATCTTACTTAAGGCTGACAAGATGAGTATGGCTCATTCTCTTGAGGTAAGAGTTCCTTTCCTTGATAAGGAAGTATTCAATGTTGCCCGTACTATTCCAACTAAGTACAAGGTTAACAAGAGTAATACCAAGTATGCCATGAGACAGGCTGCCCATAGACATCTTCCAGACATGGTTGCTGAGAAGAAGAAACTTGGATTCCCTGTTCCTATCAGAATCTGGCTCAAGGATGAGAAGTACTACAATATGATTAAAAAGGCTTTCACAAGTGAAGCTGCTGAAAAGTATTTTAACACTGATGAGATTGTTAAATATCTTGATGACCACAAAGAAGGTAAGGCCGATAATTCACGTAAGATATGGACAATTTACATGTTCCTTGTATGGTATGAAGATTTCTTCGGCAACGGAGTTAAAGAAGCCGCTTAATTTTTTATAATTATAATAACAATTAACCCCTGCCGCTAATGCGACAGGGGTTTTGTTATACCTAACACATATTCTGTTAATTACTTATTAGTCTCTTCTATAAATCTTTCAAGCTGCTTCTTAGCTGCTCCGCTCTTAATAATCTCTCTTGCTTTCTCAATACCTTCCTTCATTGTAATACCATCTGAAGCAAGATATATGGCAGCTCCGGCATTAAGAAGTACCACATCTGTCTTAGGTCCTTCTGCACCTTCAAGAATATCTCTTGCAATCCTGGCATTAACTGCCGGCTCACCACCAACAAGATCTTCCTTCTTGCATCTTGTAAATCCAAAATCCTCCGGCTTTATAGTATATGATTTGAACTCGTCGTTCTTGAACTCGCATACCTTTGTATCAGCACTTAAAGATATCTCATCTATGCTGTCCATTCCGTATATTGTCATAGCTCTTTTGCAGCCTAAATTATGTAATACATGTGCAAGCGGCTCAACAAGTTCCTCACTATATACACCAAAAAGCTGCATAGAAGCCCCTGCCGGATTGGCCAGAGGTCCAAGTATATTGAATAATGTACGGATTCCAATTTCCTTTCTCACACCTCCAACAAATCTCATAGCCGGATGATATTTCTGTGCAAAAAGAAAACATATATTAATATCCTTAAGAATCTGTGCCATCCTTGCAGGAGCTGCATCTATCTTAACGCCAAGAGCCTCTAAACAGTCTGCTGTACCACATTTGCTTGAAGCTGCTCTGTTACCATGCTTAGCAACCGGTATTCCAGCTGCTGATACTATGATAGAAGCTAAGGTTGATATATTGATTGAGTTAGATCCGTCACCGCCTGTTCCAACGATTTCAAGAACATCCATATCATTTAAGAACTTCTCACAGTGTGCTCTTAAAACTCTTGCTGCTGCTGTAATCTCGTCAATAGTCTCTCCCTTTGCTGCCAGAGCTGTAAGAAATGCTGCCTTCTGTGCATCAGTGGCTTCTCCTGTCATAATCTCTTCCATTACATCATTCATCTGCCCAGCAGTTAAATCTTCTTTCTTAACCAGCTTTGCAATAGCTTCTTTAATCATAAACTTCAGCCTCCCATAAACATATCTAAATGATAGCTTTAGTGTATTACTATAACGCCGTGCTGTCAATCCATAACAACTTACAAAGGTTATTTGTCTCAAACACATCATCAAAAAGGAATGACTCATAAAGTGCTTCCATATTATCCTCTGAGTACTCAACCTGTCTTGAGAAAATGTGCGCTGTGTCTATTCTGTCATCAAATGTAAACTTCTTATGCTTTTTATACCACACAAGCATGTCCATCTGACGAAGCATAAGATAATTGGTAATAAACATTTTTGCTTTACCAACCACATCATAATCATACACTGACTTGGCAAAATACCTGAACACAAGATAAGTTATAAAATTCCTGTACTCATACTCTCTTTCAAGCATTGCAGTCATGAACTCATCTTCCATCTCCTGATACTGCTCATTATCCATATTATCATGGAAAATCTCTGCCATATCAGCTAACATCTGCTCCCAGCGGGTATTAAGCACCTCCATGTCCTCATACGCATACATAATGCTTCTTATACATTCCTGAACATCAATATCATCAAATTCATCACTTTCCGATTCGTCATTCATCTCCATAAGAATATGCTCAATATCACTTCTTCCAAATGCATTGACATACTCCTTAAGTCCGTCAAAATCATCATCATTAATGTATTCCTGCATTGACGCACAGAATTTTAATATGACAACCAGCTTTTCATTAATTGACATCTCTGCCATATCAAGAATCCTGAATATCTCATCCCTTGCCTTGAATATCTTAACTGCATAAACACTGTCGTACTCATCATCCTCTGAATATTCCTCATCGCATGGCTTTAACACAGTTGTAAATGTTTTATTCTCCGAAAAAATAATCCTTTCGGCTTCTTCGCAGGCAAGTCCTATGCCGCTTTCCTTGATTTCTCCATAGTATTCAGAATATCTTGGAAACTGGTCGCACACAACTGATAAATGCTCTGCTCCCAGCTCTTTATGAATTGTACACAACCCGCAATCGTCTAAGAGTCCGCAATGTCCGTCTATAAGTTTAAAGCAGTTCGATCCATCTTCACTTTTCGTTATTGCCTCTCTTATCCTGTCTCCAAGCTCACCCTCAAGGCTCATATAATAATTATAAGTATCATCATCAATATCTATCTCCCAGCCGCCAACACAGCAGTTGTCCTTACACTCTGATGTTATACAGTGAAACTGGTCATAATAGAATGGAACTCTGAGTTTCATAATCCTTATCTTCTCCTTAGTCTGTAACGATATCAGCAACCTGATATCTTATAACCTTATCCACATCAGATAACTTAACCTCTACCTGATGTCCGATTTTACCGGCACTGAACATTATAGTCTCAAAATCTGCAGCTGTCTTATGAAATGTTGTTGGAAAGAACTTCTTCATTCCAATAGGCGAACAGCCGCCATGCACATATCCCGTAAGTGGTAGTAATTCCTTTGATTTAATCATCTCTATAGATTTCTCTCCAACAGCCTTTGCTGCCTTCTTTAAATCAAGTTCCTTATTAACAGGAACAACAAACACATAATTCTTTCCGGTTTTTCCAACGGTAACAAGCGTTTTAAATGCCTGCGCCGGATTCTCATTAAGAACTGCTGCTATCTCATCACCGCTCAGCCCTTCCGCATCGGGACACACATGTGTCTTATAAGTCACTTTCTTCTGGTCAAGCACTCTGCATACATTAGTCTTATCGTCTGATTTTCCCATAATTACATTCCTTCCGGCATTCTATATGTTTCTCATTCTTTCGAGGCGCTCATGAAGCTTTCTTATATGCTCCATCTCCGCCGGACTCTCCATCTTTCTGTCTGAATAGTAATATTCAACGCAGCCTTTTTTACCATTATCAGCTTCTGTGAATATTCCCTTCTTAACAACAGTATTCTTAAGATTATTAGACACACCTGTATTGCCGTCAACCATCTCTAAGTCTTCCGGAAACAGCTTTGCAAATGAATCTTTGAAATAGTTAAAATGTGTACATCCAAGCACAAGTTCAGAATAATCTTTAAGATTATATGGTGCAAATTCGTTCTTAAGATAATCAAGCACATTTTCTGAATCAAAGTCATCATCCTGCGCGAATCTTACCAGCTTTGGAAGTGCCACAACATCAACAATATGCTTATCATCATATTTATCTACAAGCTTCTTTAACTTCTCGCCCTTTGCTGTAACAGGAGTTGACACTACCATAACCCTTCTGCCTGATTCATGTGTATGCTCAACTGCCGGTTTTACAGCAGGTTCTATTCCTATTATTGGCAGCTTATACTTATCCCTGAGATACGATATTGCTGCACTTGTTGCCGTATTACAGGCAAGCACGATTGCCTGACACCCTTTATCTACAAGAAATCCAACTGCATGGTCAACAAGATTTCTTACTTCTTCCCTTGTTTTCTCCCCATATGGAACATTATCCACATCAGCATAAAATATGTAATTAGCCTCCGGCATAGTAATCATTGCCTGATGAAGCACTGACAGACCGCCTATACCTGAGTCAAATATTCCTATCTTCATATTGCTACAATCCTCTATATTCTAATCATTATATACCTTGCAATAAACGATCATCTTATCCTTTAATATCTTAACCCTGCTCGGTCTTATCTCTCCTGCAAATATCTTATCCGCAAAGTCAGCAAAAAGATACTTCTGTAACAATACTTTAAGCTGCTTATTACCAGACCTTCTTATAGCCGACACAATCCATACAGCCGCGAATAATACCGACCATACCCATACAGGAACATACTGCATAATTGTAATTGCATATCTTCCTGCAAGCATAAATCCTACTGAACAGAATATAACTGCATATACCACAGCCCATATATAAGCCTTCACCCAGCCAACTGCACCAAGCACCTTAAGTCTGTTAGTTATCTTTCTGTAATTCTCTGATTCTTCTGCGGTTATTGATAACTCAATTATCTCCATAAACAAGTCATACCTTTCTTAGCATTTAGTAATAATTATAAGCCCTTAAGTCAAAGTATTCAAGATACTTTATTTTACTCTGCTTTTACAAAACGCAAAAACTTTCCCCGTATATGGTGACAATAAATTCACCATATACGGGGAAAGTCTTTATATTGATTCCTGTTAAACAGTTCAATTAATAATCGCTCAGAACATCTTCTACATGCTTAATAGAAATCTCTAAGAAATTGGATATCTCATAATCCGGAACACCATTATCATGAAGTATGAATATCAGTTCTTCCATACTTGTCCCCTTCCGGCGTTCCATCATAATAAAATGTTTAACCTGAGTCTCGTCCATACCACACCTCACACATTATTAAGTTATTCCGTATCGAAACTTTTTAATATTATATCAAAAACATTTCCAATCCGTCAAGAGAACAGGATAAACTTACTGCTGATTCTTTCCAATAATCTTCTCTAACATATGCACTCTGTTAAATGGAAATGAGAAATAATATCCATCAACGAAATCAATAGTCTTTGCAATTATCTCCTTAGCAATCTGTATTCCTGTTTCTTCTCCCTCTTCCTTTGTCATATCGGCTCTGTATCTTGAAAGAATCTCATCCGTAACGTTAATTCCTGTCATCTCATTTTTCATAAATGTTGCATTACGGAGGCTTACAAATGGCATTATTCCACAAAGAATCCTTGCTCCTGTCTCTTCTTTAATCTGGCGTAGTCTGGAAATATCCTCGTCAGTGAATACCGGCTGTGTCATAAAAAATGTAGCTCCTGCCTCCATTTTTTTCTTCACACGCGTGAGTTCCACATTAAAATTAACCCTGCCCTGATTAATTGCGCCACCATATATAACCGGCTTATCTGCAAACTGTTCCTGATTCATATCGCTTATTATATTCATAAGCCCCACAGAATCAAAATTAAACACACTCTTTACGGATGCCCTTACAACAGAAGGAATAGGATCACCTGTAATTACAAGAAAGTTATTGATATTGTTGATATGAGCCCCCAGCAGCTGTGACCTCATAGCAATCGCATTTTTGTCACGGCAGCATATATGAGGCATAACACACATTCCTGTCTCTCTCGAAACCTTTTCTGCCATAAGTATAGAATCTGCTCTTGTTCTTCCTGATGGTGAATCTGGAAATGTAAGCACATCTACACCGCTTTCCTTCATTAAAAATGCTGCATCCATAATCTTTTCATCATCTACGCCTAATGGTGGTGCAAGTTCTACTGCAATCAACTTTCTTCCTTCTTTTCCTTTATAGAATGAAGCGTCAATTACAGTCTTTTCCTCTGCTGTCTCTTCGTCTGCAAAAAACTTTTTAACATGTGCAACATCAGCAGTTTTTAAAACCATCTGGCTTATATATTCAGGTGTTGTTCCACAGCATCCACCAATAATGTCTGCCCCGCTTTCAGCCAGGTCATGCATAATCTGTGCAAAATATCCCGCATTATTGTCTGCAAATACCATTCGTCCGCTTACGACCTGTGGATAACCCGCATTAGGGAGTACCGCAAAATACTTATCATTTCTGTTAATCAGGCTCTGTACCAGTTTTTTCATATGTCCCGGTCCAACTCCACAATTAAATCCGCATGCATCAATGTACGGATTACTGCCCGCTTCATCAATCAGCTTTCTTGCACTAAAACCTGCACTGCTGTAGCCAAACTGGTTGATTGCAAACTGTGTAATAACAAAGCCGTCATTCCCCACAGTTTCAATCGCTTTAGCAATAAACCCAAGTTCAGAAAATGTTTCAAAAACAAATATATGCACGCCACATTCCTTGAAAACATTGACAATATCAGCATACTCTTTCTCAAGATGTTCCTTTTCAATCATATTCTCACCAGGAATAGGCCCTATATCCGCTGCCACAAGCACATCTGTGCCTTTCACTGCCGCGCGTGCAATCCCAACGGCATTTTTAATATTAATCCTGACCTCATCAAAATCCTGTCCCAGACACACAGTATTACTTGCAAATGTATTAGTTCTTATAATCTTTGCACCAGCTTCAATATATTCTTTATGAATTGCCAGCACTCTGTCAGGTGCCTGCGAATTAGCAAGCTCAGGAAGACTTCCTGTATCATACTTTTTTTCATAGTAAGTACCAAACGCTCCGTCAGCTGTCAGTCTTTCGCTCTTTAATCTTTCCTCTAATATTCCTGCTGTTCCATTATATTTCATACCCAAAATCCCCTGTTCTTATCTTTTAACTTAAAAAGGAGTCACTGCCAAAGCAGCGACTCCAAAATTGTATCATTATTAAGTTAAATTTGCACTAAAAATTAAAGGAAAATATACTTCAATATGAACAGCAATGCAAGCACGTACATAAGTGGAGTAATCTTCTTAGCCTTTCCAGCAACAAGATTAACAATAACATACGAAATAACACCAACTGCAATACCTTCTGAAATGCTGTACATAAGTGGCATACAGATAAGGCAGAGATAAGCCGGAATACTCTCTGTTAAATCATTAAAATCAATTTCAACAACTGCACTTACCATAAGGAATCCTACAAAAATAAGTGCCGGAGCTGTTGCAAATCCAGGAATTGTAGTAAATACAGGTGCAAATACAATTGCAATAAGGAATAAGAAACCTGTTACAACTGATGAAAGTCCTGTTCTACCACCTTCAGCAACACCTGATGAACTCTCAACGAATGTTGTTGTTGTAGAAGTACCAAGAATAGCACCTGCACTTGTTGCGATAGCGTCAGCTAAAAGAGCCTGCTTAATTCTAGGAAGTCTTCCGTTCTCATCAAGCATTTTAGCTTTATTGGCAACACCGATAAGTGTTCCAAGTGTATCGAACATATCAACAAAAAGGAATGAGCACATAATAACGATAAAGTCTAATATATTGATATTAAGACCCTTAAGGTTAAAGCACTGTCCAAATGTCTGACTGATTGCTGTGATATCAAAACTTCTCCATGATGGAATAAGTGAATAGAATCCGGCAGCTGCATCAACCTTGTAAAGTCCTGTAAGCTGGCAGATAATACCAAGTACCCATGTCGCAACGATACCGATAAGGATAGAACCCTTAACATGCTTTACATAAAGAATAGCAATGATAAATGTACCGATAACAGCAAGTAAAGCGCCAATTCCTACTGTGTTAAAATCAGTTCTGAAATTAACAACTGTAACCTTAGTTGATGTGCTTGCAACAACAAGATTAGCACCCTGAAGTCCGATAAATGCTACAAAAAGACCGATACCTACTGATACGCCCTTCTTTAATGTTGTAGGGATTGCATTAAATATAGCTTCACGAACATTAGTAAGTGAAAGCACAATGAATACAAGACCTTCTACAAATACAGCAAAAAGTGCTACCTTCCAGCTATATCCCATGCTTCCACATACTGTATATGCGAAGTAAGCGTTAAGTCCAAGTCCTGGAGCAAGCGCAAAAGGATAATTAGCAAGGAATGCCATTGCAAAACAACCTATAGCAGACGCAATTGCAGTTGCCATAAGAATTGCATTAGAATCCATTCCTGATGCTGACAGGATAGATGGATTAACAGCCAGAATATAAGCCATTGTCATGAATGTTGTAATTCCGGCTACAACCTCAGTTCTTACACTGGTGTTGTTTTCTTTTAGTTTGAACAATTTGTCCATTTCAACCTCCATAATTTTATGAATATAAAAAACACTTAATAATATTATCATATTCTTCTCAATTTTACGACAACTTTTTATTAGACATATATCTTTTCCAATAAAATCTACCACTAAAAGGGGGAAGCTCATTCAATAGCAAAATAGTACTATATCCTTGTACTTTAGTTACACGCCTGTGAATTGGACGTGAACACAGGTTTTTGGGATACATATATTTATGAAAAACATGAATAAAGCCATATATGCAGTTGGGAGACCTGCATATATGGCTTTATTTTATTTCTTATCTACTAATTCAGTTGTACAGAAAGGACATCTTGTTGCCTTAACAGATATCTTGCTGAAGCAGTATGGACAATCCTTTGTCGTTGGAGCCGGTTCTTCTTTCTTTTTACCTAAGCTCATCATCTTGTTCATTGCTTTAACTAAAAGAAACAGCACAAATGCCATAATAAGGAAATTAATAACTGCTGTTATGAATGAACCATAATCAAACACAACTCCTCTTATTGTAAATGTACCACCAACGGTAACACCCTCACCATTAGTACCACCTGTAACTACGGCAATAAGCGGATTAATAAAGCTGCTTGTAAGTGCGGTTACAATGCTCTGAAATGCAGCACCTATAATAACACCTACTGCCAGATTCATAACATTTCCTTTCAAAGCAAATTCTTTAAATTCATGAATGAATTTTTTCATTGTGTTTTCCTCCCGTATATTATTAATCTTAGAAACGATTATAATGTCTTTAGTTTTTTCCTTATATCCTCTACAGTTTCAACAATATAATCTGCTCCTGCTATCTCAAGCTCCTGTTCTTCTGCAAAACCATATCTTACTCCCATAGAATCAATTCCAGAAGCCTTGGCGCCTAATATATCGTCTTTTCTGTCACCTATCATTATAGACTGTGACTTTGTTCCTGACAGATTGCCAGCGTCTGCAAGTCCGGCATCAGCAAGTCTTACGAACACTTCATCAATAACCTGATTCTTATGTCTGCGTTCACCGCCTTCCAACTCACTTCCTACAGCAACATCAAAATACTTATCAACATTAAAGTACTCTAATATTCTTGGCACATATATTTCAGGCTTACATGTAGCCAGTGCAACTACATAACCATCATTTTTTAATCCGGCAAGCATATCCTCTATTCCATCAAAAAGAACATTTTCATATATTCCCTTGTCAGAATATCTTTCACGGTAATAATCAACCGCCTTAAGAGCAGTTTCTTTATCAAGCCCATAGAACTTTTCAAAACTCTCATCAAGAGGTGGTCCTATAAATCTTCTAAGCATTGCCTGGTCATTTTCTTCTACACCAAGTTTTTTAAGTGCATGCTGAACACTTTTAGTAATTCCTTCGCTTGAATCTGTGATTGTTCCATCAAGGTCAAATAATATATATTTCTTAGTCATATTTACTCCATTATCACATCAGTTCACTGTAATTTTTAATATTATAGTCAGCTATCCGGCATATGTCCTGCCAGTCATCTGCCGAAGCCTCATCATATACTGCCACAACAGTAAAGCCTCCGCTCTTGGCACCCTGTGCCGCTGGCAATACATCTTCAAACACAATACACTCTTCTACTTTGCAGCCAGCCTTTTCGGCAGCCTTAATATACACATCCGGAAATTTCTTTCCTCTTGGCACTTCATTTGTCTGTGTAAATGCATCAAAGAAATCATATATTCCATTTCTTTTAAGGCATGGCTCAAAAAGTGCCCTGTCTGATGATGTTGCCGATACAATCTTAAAGCCATTATTATGCATTTGTTCTATAAAAGCTTTCGCATACGGCTTTAACACCACCTTGTCAGTGTATGCCTTACATGCTGCATCATACCATTCTTTCATGATTTCTTCTGTAGATTCCGGCAGATTATACTTTTCCTTAGTATATACCGAACCGGATTCAAATGTATGTGTCTTAATCTCCTGCATATACTCCTTAGATACAGGAATTCCTCTTCTGCCCAAAAAATCCATGTCGACCTTAGCCCATACCTGTGTTGAATCAAGTATAGTTCCGTCAAGGTCGAATATGATACACCGGCAGTTACTAAGATCTAACATGGATAACTCCTCCAGATTTATGTACTACTTATATGAAAAATTCTTCTTTACATTAACACTGTATTCATCTGTATATTTCTTTATATACTCTGAGTATTTCTTATTAAGCACTGTTGATTTTATAGTATCATCATCTGCGCCATTATAAGCTCTCTTAATATAATAAACAATGTAGTAGCATGAATTATTACTGTCTTCTATAACAGTTACATCTCCCTCACTTCTGTCAGATGAAACAATCCAGTCAGCACATGCTGATTCAATATCGCTCTTCTTAACTTCGCTTACTAATGACGCATCTGCATCAGCATACTTATCTTCTTCATCATTTGAATAAAGTCTGCACTGTGTAACAAATGTAGCTTCGCTTGTTACTCCTGAAGCAAATTTGTCAGCCTCTGTCTTTGCATTAGCCATATCTGCTGTATCAGAACTGTCTGCTGTCATTGTATAGATTCTGTATGAGAATAAATCATATGTGTCTTTATTAGACTGGTAATACTCATCTACTTCTTCATCTGTTGCTGCAAGCTTCTCTGTAAGTACATCCTGATATGCTGTGCTCTTAAGATAGTCCTTTAAAAATGTCTTAACTCTCTTTTCATTTGCTTTTTTTCCAAAAAGCTGTTTAAGATAATCTGAATAAGACATATCTGCTTCTGTTGCTGCATCCTTTAATTTACCAATGAATTCATCGTAATCTGCATCTTCATTATCATATTCAAATCCATTAGCATCAGCGTCTTCTAATAAAGCCTTGGTCTCTTTTATAGTTGAAACTGCTGAATTAGCGAAATAATCATACCATGTATAATCTGTTGAATATTCCTGACTCCTATCAGATGTTGATGTCTTATAACCCATATAAGAAGTATAATAATCACCATATGTCATAGTTCCATATAAAGTTGAATTAAGATTGTTGGTCTTGGCAATTCCGTAATAGAAATCGAACTCAATCTGGCTTATCTTATCATTATCAACTTCAATATAATCATTATAAATGCTGTTAAGCTTAAGACCAATAGCTGTGCCGCTTCCAAGTATTATACCTGCAAGAACCGCAATACACACCCACTTAGTAATAAATCTCCTCTTAGCTTCTTTTCTTTCTGCTTCTTTCCTTTTCTGCATCTTACGGTCATACTTAGTAACAACCTTCTCCTTATCTGATGCCGCATTATTATTAGCCATAATGTCCTCCCTATTCATATCCATTTATTTCTTTAATTCTGTCTAACTGCTTCATCCACTCATGTGAACTTGCATCACTTGGCATTCTTAAATCACCTCTTGGCGATACTGCAACTGAACCGACCTTTGGGCCGTCAGGCAGGCATGAACGCTTAAACTGCTGTGCAAAGAATCTCCATGTAAATGTCCTCAGCCACTTATAGATAGTCTTATCATCATATTCTCCTGCAAATGCGTACTTTGCCATTCTGAATATCTTATCCGGTTCTGCACCGAATCTTAACATATGGTACATAAAGAAATCATGCAGTTCATATGGTCCTACAAGATCTTCAGTTTTCTGTGCAATAGTACCATCTTCCTTAGGTGGAAGAAGCTCAGGGCTTACCGGTGTATCAAGTACATCATTAAGAACTGATGACAGTTCTTCATTGCCACATGTATCAGCATAGAACTGCACCAGATGCCTTACAAGTGTCTTAGGTACTGATGCATTAACTCCATACATTGACATATGATCGCCATTATATGTTGCCCAGCCTAATGCAAGCTCTGACATATCACCTGTTCCTATTACCATTCCGTTAGTCTGGTTGGCAATATCCATAAGTATCTGTGTTCTCTCTCTTGCCTGACCGTTCTCATAAGTCACATTATGATTATTCTCATCATGTCCGATATCTTCAAAATGCTGTCTTACAGCCTTCATGATATTGATTTCACGGAGTGAACAGCCAAGCTGCTTAGTAAGCTTCACAGCATTGTTATATGTTCTGTCTGTTGTGCCAAAACAAGGCATTGTAATACAATGTATTCCGCTTCTGTCAAAGCCGCACAGGTCAAATGCCCTTACAGTCACAAGAAGTGCCAGTGTAGAGTCAAGTCCGCCCGATATTCCAATTACTGCATTCTTACAATTCGTATGTTCAAGTCTCTTCTTTAGTCCATATGACTGGATATTAAGAATTTCCTCACATCTTGAATCTCTCTCCTTCTTGTCAGAAGGTACGAAAGGTGCCTTGTCAAAATATCTTATAAGCTCTAAGTCTTTATCAATAAGTTCCTGAGCCTTCACTTCAGTATATGAACTGTTTTCTACAACTGCATATGTACTCATTCTTCTTCGCTCAGAGCATATTCTCTGGACATCAATATCAGCATATACCGACTCATCCGCAAACTTATGCGCCTCTGCAAGAACAGTACCATTCTCACATATAAGATTATGTGCAGAGAATACGATATCCTGCGTAGATTCTCCACCACCTGCGCTTGAGTACACATATCCGCATACAAGTCTTGCAGACTGGCCTGAAACAAGCTGCTTTCTGTAAGTGTCTTTACCGATTGTCTCATTGCTTGCCGATGCATTTACAATAATAGTTGCACCATTCATAGCATGCTTTATGCTTGGCGGCTGTGGTGTCCACAGATCCTCACATATCTCAACGCCAATCTTAACTTTTCTGTTATTATCAAATGTAAATAATAATTCACTTCCAAAGGGAACCTCTTCACCATCAACATCCACATATACACATTCATTAAATCCAGGTGTAAACTGTCTTCTTTCATAGAATTCCCCATAATTAGGAAGATACATTTTAGGAACCATGCCAAGAATACATCCATTCATAATACCTGCAACAACATTGTACAGTTTTCCGTTCATTTCATACGGAAGTCCGACAAAGCTTATCATCCCTGGTGTTGTTTCAGAATATTTCTTAATATCCACAAGTCCCTGAATAGCCGCATTAAGAAGTCTGTCATGTAAGAATAAATCATTACACGTATAACCTGTAATGCACATTTCTGGAAAAACAGCTATTGCAGTATCCTTCTTATGAGCCTCAATCATAAGAGCCTTAATATTTTCTATATTATACTCACAGTCAGCCACTTTAATCTTCGGAGTCATGGCCGCTGCTCTTATATATCCGTCTTTCAATTTGCCCTCTCTTTCAATATATGTCTTTTTGTCAAACATTAAAATTATATCAGACTGGGTATATATTTACAATAAAGGTCACAAAAAAGTCACTTTTGATTATATTGTCCATAAACAAGTGTTACACCGTTTTCCTGCTCTTTAGGTTCATTGCACCCTGTCAGTGCTGATATCATGCTTATAATAACCACCAAAGCCAATAATCTTGCTGTCAGCTTTTTCTTTATTCCATCTTCTAACATAAAAAGACCTCCACTTATTCATAAATCTATTATGAACCAGTGGAGGTTTTATTATACTTTAAATGTGCTTATTCAATTACGGCTGCACTAACCTTTATTACTCTGTGTCCAGCTAAGAGCTTATTCTCAATCTTATAGAATGCAACTACCTTAAGAGGCTTGCCATCTTTAGAAACAAACTCCTGTACATAGCTTACATATCTCTTATCTATGAACTTTTCTCTTAACTCTGTTATTACTTCCTCATACTCAACGCTTGGTACGAACTGCTTAAATACAATTCCCGCCTCAAAATCATCTTCTGTGTATCCAAGAAGCTCTGTAAATCCATCATCAATATCAATAATCTTACCGCTTCTCATCTCCATAGAAAACTGTGTAAAAGGAATTGCTTTCATTACTTCTGCCATAATTATTCTCCTTATCCGTGAAAACTACTTAGAAAGTGTTGCAAGACGCTCAGTTACCTGCTCAAGCATCTGTGTATATTTTACCAGCTTTGCCTTCTCTTCGTCAATCTTTGCCTGAGGAGCTTTTGATGTAAACCTCTCATTGTTAAGCATTCCGTTACATCTCTTGATTTCTCCCTGTAATCTGCCTTCCTCTTTCTTAAGTCTCTCTATTTCCTTGTCGATATCAACAAGCTCTGCGAAAGGAATATAGATAACAGCATCCGGTATAACTGTTGAAACAGCATCCTCTGGTATTCCAGCCTTGTCAGCCTGAACCTTAACCTCGCTTGCATATGCAAGTGTTCCAAAGAAGCCAAGTGAATTGTTAAATATGTTCTTAACATCTTCACTTGCTGTAACAACATATACAAGTGCCTTACGGCTAGGAGCAACATTCATATCTGCACGTAAGTTTCTTATATTACGGACAGCTTCCTTGATTGTCTCAATAGCCTTCTCCTCTGCTGCGAAATTGTTAGTTTCATCATATACAGGCCATGAAGAAATCATGATTGACTCTTCCTCATCCTGAATATTGCAGAATATTTCTTCTGTAATGAATGGCATATATGGATGAAGCAGCTTAAGTGCATCTATAAGAACAGTTTTTAATGTCCAGATAGCTGCTGTCTTTGTCTCGTCTGCATCATTGTAAAGTCTTGGCTTAACCATCTCAATATACCAGTCACAGAATTCTTCCCAGATGAAGTCATTAAGCTTGGCAACAGCGATACCAAGTTCGTATTTTTCCATATTATCTGTAACTTCTTTGATAAGTCCATTCATCTTAGAAAGAATCCACTTATCAGCATCAGTTAAGTTAGCAGGTCTTTCATCTGTAGCCTTAATCTTGTTATCAGGATCATTCATCATGATAAATCTTGAAGCATTCCATACCTTATTGGCAAAGTTACGGCTAGCCTCAACTCTTGACCAGTAGAAACGCATATCGTTACCAGGTGCATTACCTGTAATAAGAGTGTATCTTAATGCGTCTGCACCGTATTTATCGATGACTTCAAGCGGGTCAATACCATTGCCTAATGACTTACTCATCTTTCTTCCCTGGTCATCTCTTACAAGACCGTGGAATAATACCTTGCCAAATGGCTTCTTGCCCATATGCTCATATCCTGAGAATATCATTCTGATTACCCAGAAGAATATAATATCATATCCTGTTACAAGCACATCTGTAGGATAGAAGTAGTCAAGTTCTGGTGTCTTATCTGGCCAGCCAAGTGTTGAGAATGGCCATAATGCTGATGAGAACCATGTATCAAGTGTATCAGGATCCTGTTCAACATTAGTACTTCCACACTTAGGGCATGTGCATACCTTATCTCTTGAAACAGTCATTTCTCCACAATCCTTGCAGTAGTATGCAGGAATTCTATGTCCCCACCAGAGCTGTCTTGAAATACACCAGTCTCTGATATTGTCTGTCCAGTTATAATATGTCTTATCCATAGAAGCAGGGATAAGTTCAATATCACCATTCTTAACGCCTTCAACAGCAGGCTTGATAAGCTCGTCCATCTTAACGAACCACTGCTGCTTAATCATTGGCTCAACAGTTGTCTTACATCTGTCATGAGTACCAACATTGTGTGTATGGTCTTCAACTCTTACTAAAAGTCCAAGTGCATCAAGGTCAGCTACCATAGCCTTTCTTGCTTCATATCTGTCCATGCCTGCATACTTGCCACCAAGATTATTGATTGTAGCATCATCATTTAAAATATTAATCTCTGGTAAATTATGTCTCTTACCAACCTCAAAATCGTTAGGGTCATGTGCTGGAGTAATCTTAACTACACCTGTACCGAATTCCTTATCAACATAAGGGTCAGCAATAATAGGTATTGTTCTGTCTGTAAGAGGAAGCTCTACTTCCTTTCCTACAAGGTCTGTGTATCTTTCATCATCCGGATTAACAGCTAAAGCTGAATCTCCAAGTAATGTTTCCGGTCTTGTTGTTGCAATCTCAACGAATCTTCCCGGCTCACCAACTACAGGATAGTTAATATGCCAGAAATGTCCTGCCTGCTCCTCATGCTCAACTTCTGCATCTGATATAGAAGTGTTGCAGACCGGGCACCAGTTTACAATTCTTGAACCTTTGTATATAAGACCTTTCTCATAAAGCTTGATAAATACTTCCTGAACTGCCTTAGAACAGCCTTCGTCCATAGTGAATCTTTCTCTGTCCCAGTCACATGAAGAACCAATCTTCTTTAACTGGCTTGTGATAGTTCCACCATATTCTTTCTTCCATTCCCATGTTCTCTTTAAGAAGCCTTCTCTTCCAAGCTCATGCTTGTCAATTCCTTCTTCCTTAAGAGCATTAGTAACCTTAACCTCTGTTGAGATTGAAGCATGGTCAGTTCCTGGAATCCATAGTGCTTCATAGCCCTGCATTCTCTTGAATCTGATAATAATATCCTGCATAGTGTTATCAAGTGCATGACCCATATGCAGCTTACCTGTGATATTAGGTGGTGGCATAACAATAGTAAATGGTTTCTTGTCTCTGTTTACTTCTGCATGAAAATACTTTTTCTCAAGCCACTTGTGATATAATCTGTCTTCGATTTCGGACGGATTATAATTCTTTTCCAATTCCTTGCTCATTATTAATCTCCTTTTTAATATTGCATTCTGGGTTCTTTCCCAATTATGCGCTCGCAGCTATCCAAAAACTGCTTTGCGAGCAGCTCATATGCTAGAATTTCATTCTGGCATTGTCGCTGCGCTCCTCGAGAACCCATACAAAGTTCTCAGTTCGTGCAAGCACGACTGCGAACTTTCCATGAATTCTCTCATCGCTGCTCGCGCAAAAAAGCCCTTTGCAGGGCATAAACTCTGCAAAGGGCGTAAATAAACTTATTAACGCGGTACCACCTTTGTTTAATTATCTTGTGATAATCCTCATTACTCCTTAACGCGGAATACGTCACAGCCTACTGATGTTCAGCCATGCAGCTCCAAAGCTACCTTCCATATCATTATTACCTGAACCATCTTCCAGCCAGTGAATGATTCTCTCTGTTGGATAAGGATATGTACTCCTCTTCTTCATCGCATTTAAATATAAAATTCTTTTCTATCTTAATATCTGACAGAAAAAAATGCAAGCATTTTATTCAGGAACTTCTATCTGCTTAATATTAAACTCATTACCCTGAATAAGATATGTGTGCTTACTGCCACAGTTCGGACAGACTTTGGCGTATTTCACAGTCTCATAAGTTTCCCCGCAGTCCTCGCAGTAAGTTATACCCGGGATTATCTCGACTTCCATCTCACAGTCCTTTACAAGTTCTTCTTTCTTGCAAGCCCACTTCCAGCAGTCTGTAAGATATTCTTCTACAACTCCTGATACTTCACCAAGCTCAATTGTAACTTTAGATATGCTTGAAACATCATTATCTGAAGCTACTGCTTTGAGGTCATCTATTATGTGAAATACTACGCCTAATTCATGCATACATTTTAGTCCTTTTTCTTTTTGAATTTAATCTTGATTGCCTGCTTTGCACCATATGGAAGAATGTACTTAAGCTTATCCTCACTTCTTCTCATTGTAGAACACTCTGGCAGGTCTCTCTGAAGATGAATAGCATCAAACTCACACTTTGTTGTACAGATACCACAGCCTACGCACTGGTTCTCATCAACGATTGTTGCACCACAGCCCAAGCATCTTGCAGTTTCTTTCTTAACCTGTTCCTCTGTGAATACACCTGCATCACTTCTGAATGACAGCTTATCAACTCCTGACTTCTTAGCTGGGCGCTGACGGCCTGTATTGTCATACTTCTCAACGCTGTAATCATCCTTATCAAGTTCAACATAATAGTTAGGATCCCTGCCTATTGTAAGTGAGCTGTGTGGCTGTACATATCTGTGAATAGATATAGCCCCCTGCTTACCTGCCGCAATAGCATCAATAGCGAATTTAGGACCTGTATATACATCACCACCGACAAAGATATCCGGCTCTGCTGTCTGATATGTAACCTTGTCAGCAACAGGATAATTACCATGCCAGAATTCAACCTTAGTACCCTCAAGAAGGCTGCCCCATTCAATTGCCTGTCCGACAGACATTATCACATTGCTGCATTCTATTGTCATAGTCTCATTCTCATCGTACTGTGGATTGAATCTTCCATCTGCATCCTTAACAGAAGTACATTTCTTAAATACGATGCCTGTAACCTTGCCATCTTCTGTAAGGATTTCTTTAGGTCCCCAGCCACCAATAATATTGATACCTTCTGATTCAGCAGTCTCAATCTCTTCTGGAAGTGCTGGCATAATGTCTCTTGTCTCAAGAGATACCTGTGAAACCTTAGGTGAACCACAACGTATTGCTGTTCTGGATACATCAATGGCAACATTACCACCGCCAATGACTACTGTGTCACCTGTAAGCTTATAGCTTTCATCATCAGTTGTTATATGGAGAAGCTCAACGCCAGTCATAACTCCCTTAGCATCTTCTCCGGCAACGCCAGTCTTTCTACCGCCCTGACATCCAACTGCAATATAAAATGCTTTATAGCCCTGTTCGCGAAGCTGTGCGATTGTAATATCCTTACCTACTTCAACACCACATTTTATCTCAACACCCATAGCCCGTAATACATCTATCTCTGCCTGTACGATATTCTTCTCCATAACAAATGAAGGAATACCATATACAACCATACCGCCCGGTTCTTTATTCTTCTCGAATACAGTCACATTAGTATAGCCTTTCTCTGCAAGGTAATATGCACATGAAATACCAGCCGGACCTGCTCCTATAATCGCAACCTTCTCGTCAAAATATCCCTTAGTTGCAGGAACAACCTTTTCTGGAACATATCTTGTTTCTGCATTGATATCTAACATTGCTATATATTTCTTAACTTCATCAATAGCAATTGACTCATCAATAGTTCCCCTTGTACATGCGTCTTCACAACGCCTGTTACAGACATAACCACATATTGCAGGAAGTGGATTGTTCTTCTTGATAAGAGCGAGTGCATCCTGATATCTTCCCTGTGCAGCCATCTTTAAATAGCCCTGTACAGCAATGTGGGCTGGACAGGCTGTCTTACATGGAGCAGTTCCTGACTCATGTGTATTGATTCTGTTCTTGTCCCTGTAGTCCTCTGACCACATGTGTCTGCCCCACTTCTGTTCTGAAGGAAGCGGCATCTTAGGATATGTAACCTCTGAGCCGTCCTTTCTGCAAAGCTTCTGTCCAAGAGACAATGCACCTGCAGGACAGTATTCAACACAACGTCCACATGCAACACAGTTCTGCTTGTTGACATGTGCAACATATGCTGAACGTGACATATTAGGAGTATTGAAAAGCTGTGATGTCCTGAGCGCATAACAGACATTAACATTACAGTTACATATAGCAAATATCTTATCTTCACCATCAATATTAGTTATCTGGTGAACAAATCCGTTATCCTCTGCCTTCTTGAAAATCTCAAGTGCTTCTTCCTTAGTGATGTATCTTCCGCCTTTGCCAGTCTCAACGACATAATCAGCCATATCACCTACAGCAACACACCAGTCAGCAGGATCATCTGCACATCCCTCGTCAAATGTCTTTCTTGATTTACGGCATGAACATGGGCTTGCTGCATATTTGCCCTCGTATTTATCAAGCCAGTATGAAATCTTCTCAAGCGAGATGGCTTCATTACACATATCAACTTCCTTCTGTACAGGAATGACATGCATACCGATTCCGGCACCTCCTGGTGGAACCATATGTGTAAGTCCCTCAAGAGGAATACGGCTCATACGCTCAAAGAATCTTCCCATCTCAGGATGTTCCTCTAAGACATCATCATTCATATTGGCAAATTCCGCACTTCCAGGAACAAACATAGGAAGCACATACTGTTTCTCGTGCTTTGGATTCTCCCAGTTATACTCGATTACACCATTAAAAGCCATCTTATTAAGAAGCTCCTCAAGATACTTCTCATCCATACCTGTAATCTTAACAAGTTCAGGAAGTGTCTTTGGCTTACGCACTCCCATCTTTAATGCAACCTCAGCCATCTCATCAGTACAGATTGCTGCAAGTCCCCAGTACTCAGGGTCATCTGCTGTGAGCTTCTCCAATCCAAGCTTTATTGCTGCCCTGTCAGTAACCATCTTTCCAAGTTTAAGGATTGGTTCCCTTACAGGAAGCTCAGGATGTGGATTCTTAAATTCAACATTCTTGGTATTCTCTGCCATAAATCATCCTCCGTTATTCTTTCCTCTGGCAAATGCCGGATTCTTTATTAACTGCACAATAAGCGGAATAACCATCAGAACCCATACTATAGGCTCTGAAACTATAACACCCCAGTATCCCATTAATGGAACAAGTGTAAATGTTATAACAACCTTTCCTGCAAGCTCAATCCCGCTTGATATGATAGGCGTAAGCCTGTCACCTATTCCCTGCAGTGAATTTCTTATGATAGTTATCATCGCTGTCACAAAATAAAGCAACGAGTCAACTCTTAAATACAGCGTTGCTGTATCTATTACATTTCTGTTATCCGAACTTATAAGCATTTTAACAAATGCAGGAACTATCGTATAAGATGTGATTACACATAACACACACCATACCCATCCCATAAGAATAGATGTTAATATGCCCTTTCTTATTCTTTCATACTTTCCTGCTCCAAGATTCTGTCCACAAAAGGTTGCCATCGTAGTTCCCAGCACACCGAACATCATCATGAAAAGCTCTGATAATCTTCTTGCAGTAGTATGGGCAAGAATTATATCCTGTCCAAATGAATTGATTGCACTCTGCAATGTAACAGAGCCAATTGATACAAGACTGCTCATAAAGCCCATGGAACAGCCTGTTGACATAAGTTTTCCACACAGACTGGCATCAGTCTTAAAATCTTTCCTACTAATCCACAATATGTCATATCTCTTAAGTGAATACACAAGACAGGCTATAAGTGCAATAAACTGTGAAAGCACCGTTGCAACCGCTGCGCCCCTTACTCCCATAGGTATAACCTTAAGGAAAAATAAGTCTCCACCAATGTTAAGCACTACTGATATTCCTAAAAAAATAAGCGGAGTAAATGAATCTCCTATCGACCTTAACAGGGCTGCACAGACATTGTAAAGCATAAGTATTGTCATGCCTGCAAATATTATAAATATATAATCATAGGCTTCCTTTAACAAATTCTCTGGTGTGTTAAGTACTTTCAGAAGAGGTCGTAAAAATATCAGCACAACCACTGTCAGACCTGCTGATATCATAATTCCATATTTGAACGAACCTGCAACTGTCCTCTTAAAATTAGCTGTATCTCCTGCCCCAAAAAACTGTGCAGCAATAACAGCAAATCCATTAGTCAGTCCCTGTAAAAAGCCTATAACAAGGGTGTTCACTGAGTTAGTAGACCCTACAGCCGCCAGTGAACTTTCTCCTAATACATACCCTATAATCTTGGTATCCACAAGATTATAAGTCATCTGAAGCAGTGAGCCTATAAAAACCGGTAATGCAAACCAGAATATAAGCTTAGTTATACTTCCCTTAGTTAAATCCTTCATACAAATATTCCTATATAGTTCTTAATTCTGCCCAATTAATCCACTGATAAAAATGCATCCATCTCTTCAGCAACTTCATCAAAAGTCTGGTTATAAACAGCTGCAAGTTCACCATACAAAAGCTTCCTTGCCGCAAGCAGCATCCTGCTGTCTGCTGATTTCATCTTTCTTAAATCCTTAGCTCTTTCATTCTTAATGACATATAATGCACGAATCAGATGCATAAGCTTTAAAGCATCCTGAGATTTCATATGTTCATCATACTGCATAGGTGTAACCTTTTCTGAAAGTTCTCCATCTTTCTTACAATTTCTGGCTCTTTCCTTTAACTTGTCACATTCCTTAACAGTCATAATGCTTCTTATCATAACCTTGTTGCTGTCAACGGGTGAATATATAATTCCCTTGCTGTCAAATACCGGCTGAAGAAAATAATAATCCCCTGATATTCCCTTAATAGGTGGTGTATCAATATTTTCAACCTCGCACACTCCAACAACTCCGTATACTACCTTATCACCAATCTCAAACATGCTCTCCGTACTTCCTTCCAATTCTTCGTTAAATCCGTATCAATTATTAATATTATATTACATTTCTAAGATTTTTTCAAAGTATATTTTTACTGGAAATTCGAAACAAAATCTATCTGTCATATGACATAATAAATAAAAAACGCCGTTTCAATGAATCACTCATCAAAACGACGTTCAAATATCAATCTGGTTATTAATTAGAATAAATCTACTCTTCCTGCAACCTTTCCATCAGCAACATAATAGCATGCTCCATCCTGTGGCTTTATGTATAACTTAATATCTTTAGCTGCTACCTTCTGTGCCTTAAGATCAGCTTCAACTCTCTTTAAAACAGCATCCATATCTGTCTGCTCATCGTTGTACTGGATAAATGTCTCAGTCTTAGCTTCTTTCTTGGCAACAGCCTTCTTAGCTGTAGTCTTAACTGCTGTCTTCTTTGCTGCCACTTTCTTTGTTGCAGTCTTAGCTGCTCCCTTAACAGTCTCTTTAGCATCTTCAACTTTAGCTTCAACCTTAGTCTCAGCCTTAACTGCTGCTGTCTCAACTGCCTTCTTGGCTGTTTCTGTCTTAGCTGCCGCTTTTTTAGCAGTCTTCTTAACAGTTGTCTTAGCTTCTGCTGCCTTTACCTCTGCTGTCTTTACAGCACCACCAAATACATTGCCATCCTTTTTTTCATTGTTTGCCATGTTTCCATCCTCCTTAATAAAAATACTACTCTCCAATAAGAAACTTCTTAATTGCCTCTACAGCTTTATCTGCGTCATTGCCTTCCGCTGAAATAGTAACAGACATTCCGTCTCTTAATCCAAATGCCATAATTCCCATTAAACTCTTGGCATTGATATTCTTTCCCTCTGATGAAATATCAATATGGCTTTCAAACTGGCATGCAGTCTGAACAAGCTCAGCAATTGGATTCTTATGTACTTTATCAATGTTAGCAACGTTGATTGTCTCAGTCATTACAAATTACACCTTACTTTCGTTAAATTTCAGTTACTTTTGTAAATATACCCTAATAGCAATTATAAGTCAACATCTGCATTCAGAATTTAATTAATAAACTGTCATCATTTGACCATCAGATTAATGGATTTGTCTGAATATCCATCATTGTAAAGTTCTCTCATCTGCTCATCAAATATATCAGAAGGTTCATAATCACACAGCAAAGAAACCAGCTTTTTTATCTGCTCATTATCAGAAACTGCTTCCTTATATTGCGGCTCAATTTTATTTTTTAGTTCCACAAGATTAGTAACATTTTCTTCTTTAGGAATTGCCAGTGTCCCTGACACAACACCAAGGGCATAGGCACATTCATAATTGCCAGTCATTCTTGCATTAGAAAATTCACATTTGCGCGCAAGCGCCTGCTTTGCTAATATCGGTACCATTATGCATTAAGCTCCTTCTTAAATGTTGCAACATAATCTGCGGCAGCTTCCTCTGAATAATTATTAGCTTCAAGAAGCTTGATAAAATGTGAGCCAACGATTGCACCATCAATAATATCTTCAAGCGGTGCAACATCTGCTGCTGTTCTTATTCCAAATCCCATCATAACAGGAATCTTAGATTCTTTCTTAACTTCTGTAAGATATTCTCTTATCTGTGAATGGAAGTTAGCCCCCTTTCCTGTAACACCCATCTGTGAAACGCAGTATACAAAACCTCTTGCGTTCTCTAAAAGCATTGGAATCCTGCCCTTAGATACCGGAGATACAAGCTGAATAAGAATTGGAGAATTCTCGTTCTTTGCAAGAACTCCCTTAATCTCGCCCTGCTCCTCAAACGGAAGGTCAGGAATGATAAATCCATCTACACCATTTTCTATACATTTATTCACGAAGTTCTCAACTCCATAATGATATACAGTATTATAGTAAAGCATGAATACAACAGGGCTGTTAAGACCAGCTTTTCTTACCTTACCCATCATTGTAAATGTGCCTTCAAGTGAAGCTCCATTCTGTATTGCTTTGAAAGATGCATCCTGAATTACAGGGCCATCTGCAATAGGATCTGAGAAAGGAACACCTATTTCCATAATATCGATTCCTGCCTTCTCCTGTGCAAACATAATCTTCTTAGTTGTATCGTAATCCGGAAGTCCTGCTGTTGTATATGTAATAAATGCTTTCTTGCCCTCTTCCTTAAGTGCTGCTAGTCTTTCTTCTATTCTATTCATTACTTGTTAGTCTCCTCTCCGTTAAGATATTTCTGAACTGTATTAACATCCTTATCACCACGGCCTGAAAGACACATGATAATTGTCTTACCCTTATATTCACCCTGTGCCATCTTGAACACATGTGCAAGTGCATGAGCACTTTCAATTGCCGGAATAATTCCTTCCATTCTGCAAAGTTCCATAAGTGCATCCATACATTCTTTATCTGTTACAGAAACATATTTTGCTCTTCCAGAATCTCTTAAATAAGCATGTTCCGGACCAACACCCGGATAATCAAGACCAGCTGAGATTGAATGTGCAAGCTGGATATTACCGATTTCATCCTGTAAAAGATATGTCTTCATTCCGTGAAGGACACCAACCTGTCCGAGTGCCATTGCTGATGCATGCTTTCCGGTCTCAATGCCAAGACCTCCTGCCTCAACACCGATAAGGTCAACATCCTTATCATTGATGAAATCAGCAAACATTCCGATTGAATTAGAGCCACCGCCAACACAGGCAACAACTGCGTCAGGAAGCTTTCCTGTCTTCTCAAGAATCTGCTTTCTTGCCTCAGTACTGATAATTCTCTGGAATTCCTTAACCATCTTAGGATATGGATGTGGTCCTACAGCAGAACCAATGATGTAAAATGTATCCTCTGCCTTTTCAGCCCATGTTCTGATTGCTTCATTAGTAGCATCCTTTAATGTTGCACTTCCTGTTGTTACAGGCTGCACCTTAGCTCCAAGCATTTCCATTCTGAATACATTAAGTTTCTGTCTCTCGATATCCTCAGCACCCATGAAAACTGTACACTCCATATCAAAAAGTGCTGCGCCTGTAGCTGTTGCAACGCCATGCTGTCCGGCACCTGTCTCAGCGATAACCTTAGTCTTGCCCATTCTCTTTGCAAGAAGAATCTGACCGATAACATTATTAATCTTATGTGCTCCTGTATGGTTCAAATCTTCTCTCTTAAGATATATTTCAGCACCATATTTTTCGCTTATTCTTTCAGCATAGTAAAGAGGTGTTTCCCTTCCAACATACTCTTTAAGATAGTACATATAATCTTTAATAAACTGTGGATCATTAATTGCCTCATCAAATGCTTTCTCAAGCTCTGCCAGAGTATTCATAAGTGACTCTGAAACATACTGTCCTCCAAACTGTCCATAATACTTGCTTCCTGCCATTTTCTCTTTACCTCTTTTTCTTAAAATTTTGCATTCTGTATAAATGCTTTAACTTTACTCTCATCTTTTCCTTTAACGGACACATCATCATATTCAACGCCCGAACTTATATCAACAACATCAGACCTTACTGCTTCTATCGCAGCTTTTACATTGTCTGGTGTAAGTCCTCCTGCAAGGAATAATTTTTTATTACCGCAGTCCGCTTTTTTAAGACTTTCCCAGTCGAATGTCTTACCGCTCCCCGGAACTCCCGCATCAAATAGCAGTCCATATATTTTATCCAGACTTCGCCATCGCTTAGTCTCCAGATATATATCTTCTTCTGACTGATGCTTAATGTTAACGGCTCTTATAATCCTGACACTGCATGCATTATACACATCATCACTTAATTCACCGTGAATCTGTATATAATCAAATCCTGCATTCTGTATTGCTTCAAGCTGTGATACATCGGGGGACACAACAACAGCAACGCTCTTGATGTCCGATTTCTTCAATTGTGCAACAAGCACCGCTGCCAGATTAATGTCAATATTGCGTCTGCTTTTTGGATAATATAGTACCATACCTGCATAATCTGCACCATATTTTTCTATAATGTGTACATCATCCATACTTGTAAGTCCGCATATCTTAACCTGTACTAAAGAATCATTTTCTTTCAGCATTATATACCTCTTTAAACTCTGATATTAATTCTTCCGGCTTCGGTGCTTCCATAAGCACTGTTCCTATAAGAAGTGCATCTGCTCCACTCTTTGCCAGCACCTTAATATCGTCTGTATCCGCAACACCGCTTTCTGATACAAGCAGTTTTCCAGCTTTTCTCATCTCTGGTGTAACCATATCTGCAAGTTTTTTCGTAGTATCAAGGTCAACCTCAAATGTCTTAAGATTACGGTTGTTAATTCCTATAATCTTCACATCAAGATTCAGCATTCTCTGCATTTCCTCTTCGTTATGAACCTCACATAAAACATCAAGTCCTAAACTGTAAGCAAGGTCATATAGTTCTTTAAATCTACTGTCATCAAGAATAGCAGCAATGAGAAGAACTGCATCCGCTCCTATTACCTTTGCTTCATACACCTGATATGGATCAATTATGAAATCCTTTCTGATAATCGGAAGGTCTGTCATCTGTCTTATCTGCTTAAGATATTCTGTACTTCCCTTAAAATGGTCTTCCTCTGTAAGACATGAAATAGCATCTGCGCTTTCGCCGTACTGTTTTATCCTTTCTTCCAGAGTAATCTTATTGTTCATATTACCATGACTTGGTGATGCTTTCTTGAACTCACTTATAATTGAAAGACCGTCCTTTGCAAGTGCATCATAGAAGCTGTGTGACACTCTCTGGCTCTCAATCGCAAGTCTTGTCATCTCTTCTTCGCTGATTCTTTTCTTGTGTTCTGGAAGTCTTTTTAACTTATCCTCTACAATAACATCTAATATCATTAAATCACCCCATTAACGAAATTTTCAATCATTCTCTTGCCATGCTCTGTATATATTGACTCCGGATGGAACTGCAATCCGACCACCGGATAATCCTTATGTTTTACAGCCATTATTTCTCCATCCTGTGTCTTGGCAATAATCTCCAGGCAGTCGGGCAAAGTCTTTTCAATTATAGCGAGTGAATGATATCTTGCAACCTTTACTGGTGAATCAAGTCCGGTAAATATTCCTGTTCCATCATGGTATATTTCAGACTGTTTACCATGCATGATACATTTTGCATAAGAAACAGTCGCGCCAAATGCTTCTCCTATGCACTGATGTCCTAAGCATATGCCAAGTATCGGCTTCTTTCCTGTAAAATGTTTTATTACATCAACACATATTCCAGCATCTTTAGGGCTCTTAGGACCAGGAGATACAACTATTGATTCAGGGTCAAGCTCCTCTATCTCATCAATTGTTATCTTATCGTTTCTTACAACCTTAATATCACTGTTAAATATTCCAATAAACTGATACAGGTTATATGTAAATGAGTCATAATTATCAATCAGCAGAATCATAAATGTTCCTCCTTAACAAGTGTCTTTGCAAGTGCCATTACTTTATTGCAGCACTCCTGATATTCCATCTCAGGCTTTGAATCAGCAACAATTCCTGCACCTGCCTGAAGATATACCTTATCGCCTTTCTTAATCATAGTCCTGATTGTAATGCAGAAGTTCATATTACCGCCAAAATCAAGGTATCCTGTAGCTCCTCCATACAGGCCTCTTCTTACTGTCTCAAGCTCATCTATGATTTCCATTGCTCTTATCTTAGGTGCGCCGCTTAATGTGCCTGCTGGAAGGAATGATGATACGAGGTCAAGTGGATGATATTCTCCATTCTTTCTTCCCTCAACAAGTGAAACAATATGCATAACATGTGAATATCTCTGGATGTTCATGAACTGGTCAACCTTGACTGTTCCTATCTCACTTATCCTACCCATATCATTACGTGCAAGGTCAACTAACATCACATGCTCTGCTCTCTCTTTCTCATCTGCAAGAAGTTCTTCCTCTAAAGCAATATCCTGTTCCTTTGTTGCTCCTCTTTTTCTTGTGCCCGCTATAGGACATGTATATACTTTATTGTCTGACTGCTTTACAATCATTTCCGGTGAACTTCCGATTATCTCAAAATCTCCGAAATTAAAGTAATACATATATGGTGAAGGATTAAGTTCTCTTAATTTTTCATAGAGATTAAAACCGCTCTGTCCCGTCTTTATTGTCCATCTCTGTGAAAGAACAGTCTGGAATATATGACCTTCTTTTATGTAATTCTTAATCTTATTAACCTTCTTGCTATATTGTTCAAGCGTGTCCGATTTTTTCAATATTACACCATCAAGTGACATATCAGGCTTATCATCCTTAAACTTATCTACACCCTCTCTTGCAGTCTTTATAAGCTCCTCCGCTTCCTTTAAAGCCTTAATCCTGCCTTCCTCTGAATCCTCTCCAAGCACTACTGCTGTGAATGTTTCTGCTGTATGATTGATAGCAATGAACTTGTCTGCAAGCATAAGCTGTATTGTCTCAATTCCTATCTCATCAGGATTATCATCAGGAAGGACTTCTGTGTATCTTATATAATCATATCCAAGGCTTCCAACAAGACCTCCGATGAAATCAAGTTCTCCCGGATCCTTTACTATCTCGAATTCATCAAAATACTCTTTAAGTCTTATAAGAGGATTGCCCTCTCTTACCTCTCTGCTTCCATCTTTTCTTGTAATAACAAGGCTGTCCTTATCTGATTGGATTATCTCATTCGGTTCAACTCCCATAAAAGTATACTGTCCGCTTTCCTTGTCAGTTCCTTCAAGAAGAAATCCCTTCTTTTCAATTCCAAGTCCTTTGTATAGTTCAATAGCTTTCTCATTAACGATACTTACCGTCTTCTTATAAGCTCTTAATCTTCGTTTCATAGTTCCTCCCTATCCTTCGTTGTTCATTACTGGCGTCTGCTGCTTACATGCTTTTTTGTAAGCCAGGTCTTTCCGTGCCTTCGGCACTCCCAAGCCCTGGTAATTCACAACTCACGGACTTCGTCCTTCGTTGTTCATTACTGGCGCTCGTCATATGAACAAGAATTAAAGCAAGCTTTATTCTTGTTCGCATGACTCACTGCTTACAAAAAATGTCCCTGACAGTAACCTGTATATTGCAGATTCCTGTCAGGGACGAATTACCGTGGTGCCACCCTTATTTATGAACATACTTGTAATATTAATAAAAAAGGTGACACTCCTTACCGGATATGCCACCTGTATGCTCAACTCATTATCAGATACAATTAATATATCCTTCCCCTGTAACGCGAGGCCGCGTCGTAAACTACTGCTAATTCATCTACGCATCTCACAAACCCATTCCTTACGGCTCTCCATGCTGACATTCCACCACCGCCAGCTCTCTGTGATGTACCTTCCGAAAGTACTCTTTTGATCATCGACTTTAAATATTTAACTGCCACCTATAATAGCACTATGTTTATCTGCCGTCAAGCACAAAAGCTTAAAATTTCCTGATATTAACAATTGTCTGAACCAAATATACTATGTATAAAACAGCTGCTACAAAAATAAGAACCGTTGTTGCATTTGTAAGTACCAGTATAATCACATTCACAGTAAGAAGAATAACTACTCCTAAAAGTGTTTTTCCGATTGTTCTTTTAAATACTTTAACGCTTACAATATATACCATAACAACGATTATCAGAATAATCAAACTCAGAATCGAAAGTGTTCTCCAAAAAGCATCAAACTCTTCCTGTGTGGTCTGTTGAATCCTTGCAATTCCACTCTGAATAAAAAACATATATAAGTTTATTACCATCAAAATTAATGTTACTATTTCTAACAACATATTCTTTATAACTTTCATTTCTATAATAAATACCTCCATTATATCAAAAATATATTTCAATTTTAATTAACACTTACATAAGCCAATACAATGCTAATACTATCATGTAGAAAATAACAAATACAAAAAACACAATACTAGGAATTAAATATAGAGTCGGTTCATTTCCCATCACTGCATTCTTGGGATTATTTTTATTAACATATATCGTATAAACCGCCCCTCTTGTATGAAGCGGTGAAAATATATTTCTACTTACCCAACCAACATAATTATACCCTTTATCGTCACGGATAAGGAACTCAGAAAAGTAATGATTGTCATTACCATATGCTATACCTTCAGTTTTATAGAATTGAGTTTTTATGTATATAAATCTAGCCCAAAAAATCATATCCAGCATAATATAAACAATTACATATTCTCCATGCATTATTACACCCCCTTAATGAATCACATCTAATATAAATAATTGTTTTCATTTCCTACACCACATATTTCATGTTATTCGACAGAGTTAAATGCAATGTGTTCGCTTGCTTTCTTATATATTTAATGCTGTTATTTGTATTTTCTCTAACTTCCTCAG
>ULRE01016367.1_pt1 | contig 110674 bp, 98 predicted proteins | sample 1955141 | NCBI WGS metagenome assembly ULRE01 (sample SAMEA4835674, study PRJEB28245) | human gut metagenome | biome: gut microbiome; material: fecal sample | place: Denmark | collected 2008
GATTACAACAAAAGCAGACGTGTTGAATTGAAATTAAAAATAAAAGATTGGAATGTATCAACGGCATTAGGTTTGAGGAAAAATTAAAGATGATTGATGAAAATAATATATTAGAAACTATAAATATGATTAGATTGTACAATCTGGATATCAGAACAGTGACTTTGGCATTGAGTTTGAGGGATTGTGTTTCAGAGGATATTGATAAAGTTTGCGATAATATTTATAACAAAATAAAAAAATATGCAAAGAATTTGGTTGCTTATGCTGATGAATTGGCAGACGAGTATTCAATTCCAATTATTAATAAAAGAATTGCAGTAACTCCGATTTCTTTGATTGGAGAAGCTTGTAAAGAACCTGATTATGTCAGAATTGCGCAAGTTTTGGATAAGGCAGCAAAAGAAGTTGGGGTTAACTTTGTGGGTGGTTTTTCTGCACTTGTAGAAAAAGGATTTACAAAAGGCGATAAGTTATTAATTGAAAGTATTCCGGAGGCTTTAGCAAAGACAGAGAGAGTTTGTTCATCAGTAAATGTTGCGTCTTCAAAAGCAGGTATAAATATGGACGCAGTTTTGAAGATGTCTGAAACGATTAAAAAAGCCGCAGAATTGACAAAAGAGTCTGACGGAATTGGAGCCGCAAAACTTGTTGTGTTCTGTAATGTTCCGGGGGATAATCCATTTATGGCAGGTGCATTTTGCGGGATTGGGGAACCTGAATGTGCATTGAATGTTGGAGTTTCAGGTCCTGGGGTTGTGAGAGCTGCCGTCGAAGCATTACCGGAAGATGCCGATATGAGCGAACTTGCAAACAAGATTAAAGAAATTGCCTACAAAATAACCTCAACTGGTGAACTTGTAGGACGAAAACTTGCAAAAAAATTAGATATTCCGTTTGGGGTGATTGATTTGTCTTTAGCTCCAACGCCGGCAGCAGGTGATAGTGTAGCTGGAATTTTTCAAGCAATGGGTCTGGAACACGCAGGCGCACATGGAACAACTGCTGCTCTTGCAATGTTAAATGATGCTGTTAAAAAGGGCGGAATTATGGCAAGTTCTCACGTTGGAGGGTTGTCAGGTGCTTTTATTCCTGTTTCAGAAGATGCCGGCATGATTGAAGCTGCGACAAAAGGTTATTTGACATTTAACAAGCTTGAGGCAATGACATCAGTTTGTTCTGTTGGACTTGATATGATTGCAATCCCGGGGAAAACACCTGCTGATACAATCGCAGGAATTATTGCAGATGAAATGGCAATTGGTATGATAAACAAAAAAACAACGGCAGTTAGAATTATTCCGGCTGCAGGAAAAGATGTTGGTGATAGAATTTCTTACGGTGGTCTCCTAGGCGAAGCTCCTATTATGCCTGTAAAAGAGTTATCTTCAGCAAAATTTGTCAAAAGAGGCGGTCGAATTCCTGCCCCAATTCATAGTTTGAACAATTAAGGAGAATTAAAAACAATGGCAGTACCGAGTGGACAATCAATAGCAAAATTTGCAAACAGTTTAATGGATTACCTTGTTGATGTAATGATTGACAAATATGGTGATGCTCAATCTTTCAGATACAGATATAACAATCTGAAAGTTTATATGAATCCGAGTAGGATTTCTGACCCGCATTTTATTGTTATGATTGGTATTTCGGAAGCAGTTTTCTCTATTGAAGACGGTAAAAAAATTGAGGGTGGACTCGGAAACGAAGAAACTTATGTGAAACGATGGGCTGAACGTGTTAACATTAATAAAGAGTTAAAAAATCACTGGAAACTTGTAAAAGAAGCATTTATCACTGAAATGGGTGAAGAAGATGCCCAAAGACGTGCAATGGCTGTTATTAGAATGCGTAGAGCTTCAAACGAAGACCTTAACGTTGATATGACAGGTACAGGTTTGAACAGAGGTAAGAGAAAAGAAATCGAAAAGAAAAAACAACGATTTGCTCAATTCAAAAAATCACTGGAAGAAAAGAAAAATAAGAACAATAATAAGGATTAATAACGATGAAAACGCTAAATGAAATGGCTGTAAAACTTCAAGAATCCATTATTAAACAACAAGATGATGCTCACAACTCTTCAACATTAAATGTTAATAAATACAACAATTTGAAGATAAGAATGAGCACTAAATACCACTACCCGCACATTATTGTGTCTATCGGTATTTCTGAGGCAATTTTCAATATTGAAGATTGTACAAAAACTGATGGCGGCTTAGGACCAGATGAAAAATATGTAAGAAAGTGGATGGGTACAAGTACTATTGCTGCAGATTTGAAAGAAATTTATGTAGCATTGAGTGACCTTATTAAGGCCGAAGATGTTGCAAAAGAAATTTCTCAAGAGGGTGAAGCAGACGAAGTAAAAAGAGAGGCTCCTCGTAAGAAAACAGCATTTAAAAAGATACTAGAGGGTGGTCTTCCTATGATGAATTCTGACTCTCCAATTGAAGAAGTCTCTAAATCTGAACAAATGATTTCTTTATCTGAAGAAGTTCATAATAGGACTGTTCATTCTCATACTGAAAAAAATAATGATACAGGTATGGAAACGGTCGATAATGTGAAGAAAGATTTGAAAGATTTTTTGAAATCAATGTTTCGCAGAAAGTAGTCTATTTTTTGTCAATTAAACTGTTTTTTGAGCGTAAATTTCTATGATAAGTTATGGCAAATCTGTGCGCTTCATCTCTTATTCTTTGGATTAAAAATAGTGCACTTGATTCTCGAGGAAGAAGGATAGATTTAGAGCAATGAGGCAAAAATACTTCTTCTTGTCGTTTTGCAAGGCTGACAAAATCAATTCCGGTAATGCCCATTTCTTCAACAATTTGCATAACACTTGATAATTGCCCTTTACCACCATCAATGATAATCAAATCCGGTTTATCCCAACCTTTTTCACCTAATCTTGAAAGTCGTCTTGTCAAAACTTCTTTCATAGATAAAAAGTCGTCCGGTTTTCCCTCGGTTGATTTAACTTTGAATTTTCTGTATTCGGATTTTTTGCTCAAACCATTTATAAATGTAACCATAGAGGCGACCGTATTTGTCCCTTGAATATGCGAAATATCATAGCACTCCATTCGGTAGGGAAAATTGTTAAGTTTTAATTTCTCTTTCAAATATGAGCCGATTTGGTTGAAATCATCTCGAATTTTAGACATTTTAGATAGTTTTGCATTACCTAAAATTACTTGAGCATTTTTATCCGCTAAACTTTGGAGTTCTTTACCCTGAACAGATTTTCCGTAGCTTATTTTAACTTTTTTACCGGAAATTATTTCGAGCCATTCTTCATACAAAGCCTTATTACCAACGGCTTCAAGCTCGTTTGAAACAATTCTATCCGGAAATTCCAAAGACAAAGTATTGTAGTATTCTTTGAAAAATGTTTCAAAAAATTCTGTCTTGTCTTCTTCTTCAACTTCGTAGGTGAAATCTTTTTTATCAATCAAACGTCCTTCTCTAATCATCATTATGACTATAGCTAAAATTCCGTCTTCATGTTGAAGAGAGATGATGTCTTCGTTAAGTTTTGTATTTTCATAGACAACTTTTTGTTTCTCAAGTGTTTTTTGTAAATCGAAATAACTATCTCTTAATCGTGCGGCTTTTTCAAATTGTTCCGTGTCAGAGTATTTTTGAATTTGTTCCATCAATTGTTTCATAAGTTCCGTTTGCTTGCCGGATAAAAACAACTCTGCTTGTTGAACAATTGCTTTGTATTCTTTACTTGTTACCATATTTTGGCAAGGTGCAAGACATTTTCCTATATGGTAATAAAGACAAGGTCTGTTTTTGAATTTAGGTGTTTTGCATTGTCTTAGAGGAAAAATTTTCTTTAAAAAATCTAAAGTCGAATGCATTGCTCTAATATTTGTATATGGTCCGTAATATTTTCCTTTTTCCGGATTGATATTTCGTTTTCGAACTATTTGAATTCGTGGAAAATCTTCATCTGTGATAAGAAAATACGGATATTTTTTGTCATCTTTCAATAAAATATTGTAACGAGGTTTGTGCTTTTTTATCAAGTGGCTCTCTAAAATTAAAGCTTCAACCTCGGTATTTGTAATAATATATTCCAAATGGTCAATTTGAGAAACTAAAATATTAACTTTTACACTATCGTGATGTTTTCTGTTGAAATACGACTTTACACGACGTTTAAGGATTTTTGCTTTTCCGACATAAATGATTTCATTATCCGAATTGTAATAAATATAACACCCCGGTAATGATGGTAAAAGTTTTAAACTTTCTTTCAATTTTTCATTCATAACTCAGATTATAGCATGTTAAAATTATGAGTGGTATTCAGATAAAATATTGACAACTTGTGGAAAAACTGTTGTCCAATCATCTTGAACGCATGCTTGTAAAGGTTTTACACTGTTGTACCAGCCGACATTCTCCCCTGTTGTTTTAAACCATCGAAAGTTGGTTTGTTTATTGAATAATCCTAATGTTTTTACACCTAATGCACCGGCTAAATTCAAAATCACATTGTCTGTAGAGATAACAATATCCATATTTTTTATTGCGCAGGCAGTGTCAGTAAAGTCGTTGAAAGTATTACCTAAATCAATAATTTTAGGATTTTCAATTTCAGAACCGACTTGTAGAGAATACACATTAACATTTTCTAGGTTGGTTATTATGTTGAATTTTTTCAAATCAATATCTCGACCGGAATAATTTGCATTTTTATCTCCGCTGTAGGCAATCCCGATTTTCAAGTTAGATTTGTTTTTTAGATATTTTGAAGCATAAGTTTTGACTTCTGGTGCATTTACTGTTAAATAGCCCTGTGGGTATGGTATTGAAGTTGTTGTAGTCTTTAAGACGAAAGGTGCATCTAACAGAGCCATATCATAGTCATAATAGATATTTCTAACAGAAGTTTTATCAGATAAAACCTCAATTCCATCTGAAATTATTGGTGAATTTTTAATTAGGTCAAACAGACTATCTTGAACAACGAAAATAATTTTACGTGCAAATTTTTTCAATAACGGAATAAATCTGCAATACATAAAAGTATCTCCAAATCCTTGCTCATAGTGAACAAGAAGAGTTTTATCCGAGATATCAGATACCAAATCCCATTTTTTAGAAAATGAATTATCTATCGGGTATTTCAGGTTTTCATCATCAATCAAAAATCTATAGCGAAAATATTTGTGTCCTTGTACAAAATTCCCGCAACTGATTAAAAATGAACCGTAGTTGTAATAATCTATTTCTGTTGGATTGTTGTTTAAGATTTCTTTGTAGAATTTATCTGCTTTATCCTGATTCCTGTTTTTTTCATAGGCAAAAGCTAGAGCATGTAGCACTAATCTGCTTGTAGGGTTTAGTTTATAGGCCTTTTCAAAGTAGAAAATTTGTTCTGAAATTGAAGAGTCGCCATAAACTTTTGAATAAAGATTTCCTAAAATTGAATAAATCACGGCTTTTGTTTTGTCTATTTCAACATATTTTTCGTAATATTTGATTGCTTTCCTATAATCTCCGATTTGCAAGTTATAAAAATTAGCAAGAGTTAAAAACATCAAAACTTTGTTTTGCTCTTTTGTGGCATAAATTGTCATAAAGTTTTTGGCAAGTTTTGGGGCATTAATTTTTACCAAGTTTTCTGCAATTGTGGAATAATCATCTGGAATAAGTTCAGATTTAACAATCAAAAATCTGTATAAAACAAAAGCTTCAATAAAAATCTTGTTTGAAATTAAGTCTTTTGCAAAATTTCGAATAGTTGTGAATAAGTTTACTTTCATTGAGTCTGGCGCTTCTTGTTTCATCACAACGAATTTTTTATAAACATCTAAAATTTCAGATGAAAATTTTTCTTCATCAATCAAATCCAATATTAAATTATCAAAATCACTTAGAACTGATGTTGTAATGTCATTTTTTTCAAAAGGTTGAACATCTGCATTAAATAACTTCTTTAACTCTTCTTTAATCATAATAAATTTATCATAGCACAGATGATAATTCTTTTTGTACTATAAAAATAGTAAAATATTACGAGTTTGTAAAATTTTTACTAAAAGAATAGCAAAAAAAGATATTTACGATTATTATAATTACAACTTCTAAAAACTCTTATTTAAACTACTTGATTTTGAAAGGAATAATCTGTAATGGCGATACAAAATGATGAAATAAGACTACTTAATTCTTTGTTCAAAAGTTTACCTAGAAACTCTAGACAAGCATTAAAACATTATGACGGTCACAAAAGAATTACCGTATATAAAGGTGATACATATATTAATAAAACAACTCAAAATATTGATCCGGATTATCCATACACATTTATTAGGAATTTAACTAATTTAGGTACTAAAAAGAATCCTGATTTGAAAGATGCCGTAAATGTTTTGTATGGCGGTAGAAATGAGATTAAAGTAAAATATAACGAACCCGGTAATCCTGCAAAGGGTTTAAGAGTTCTTGTTTATGGAGAACATACTTCAGGTGAACTTCCCGTTATGAATCAAGTCTTTCCAAGTTTTGAAGAAATTAGAAAAAATCCTTATTTAAAAAAATTGTTTGAAAGAATTACAGGGAAAAAAATTATATAAGATAAAAAAAGATAAGCAAAAAGCTTATCTTTTTTTATGCTAGAATTCAAGTTGAAAAGGCTTAGATGAATATGTATGATGATATTTTGGAAAGACTTTCTAAATCAACTTTTAGAGTCCATTTTAAATTAAGAGATAAAGAAAAACAATATATAGAACAAAAAGGTTTAGATAAAATAAAATCTCATGCCGAAGATTTTATTAGAGATAGGGTTTCTCCGTCAATTATTCCAAATGATGGGAAACAAACACCTATGAAAGGTCACCCTGTTTTCATTGCTCAACATGCTACTGCAACTTGTTGCAGAGGTTGTATTAATAAATGGCATAAAATCCCAAAAGATGTTGAATTGACTCAAGAGCAACAGGATTATATTGTTGGATTGATTATGGAATGGATAAAAAGACAAATAGGTTAAATTATGGAATATAAAACAAATGTTATGCGTATGTTGGATAAGCATAAAATAAATTACAACCATTATTCTTATGTCAATACTGAGGCGATTAGTGGTCTTGAAGTTGCAAGTGTTTTAAATCAAAATCCTAAACAAGTTTTTAAAACTCTTGTTACAGAGGGAAAGTCAAAGAAATATTATGTTTTCATGCTTCCAGTTGAACATGAATTAGATTTGAAAAAAGCAGCTCATTCTGTTGGTGAAAAATCTGTCGAAATGATTAAATCTAAAGAGCTTTTACCACTTACCGGGTATATTCATGGTGGCTGTTCTCCTTTAGGTATGAAAAAATTTTTTACAACTACAATAGATGAGTCTGCCAAGGATTTTGATACAATAATTTTTAGTGCCGGAAAAATTGGCTATCAAGTTGAAATGAGCCTAGACGAATTGTCTAAGCTCATCAAATTTCAGTTAAATGATATTACTGTTTAATTTATTCACAAACATGCTCTAATGCTTTTTCTAAAATATCTTTGACATGCGCATCATTTAGTGAATAATAAACGTTCTTTCCTTTCTTTTGAGAACGCACAAGTTTTGCAGTTCTAAGAACTTTCAATTGATGTGATACTGCAGATTTTGTCATGTTTAATAGTACTGCTAAATCACCAACGCACATTTCACTTTCTTCTAAAGCCCATAGTAATTGAATTCTTGTACTATCGCCCATAACCTTGAAAAAGTCAGAAAGTTCATATAAAAGATTCATATCAGGCATGTTCGGTTTTACTTTATCAACTATATCAATGTTTATTGCATCACAATCAGAATGTTTGATTTCCATTTTTTGAGAACTCCTTTATAAAGCCAAAATACCATAAATTGAATAGTTGTTCAACTGTGTAAAATTTGTAAAGAAGGACGTGTTTTGGGGTTGACAATTGAATAGTTGTTCAATTATAATAGTAGTATAGTTGAACAATTATTCAAATAAGGTTATAGATTATGTGCGAACATGAACATTACCACGAATATGAAGAAAAAAACGAAAAACAAAGACTATTGAAGATTACTATCGGATTTTGTATTTTGTTATGCGGATTATTTTGTAATTTGCAAGGACTGTCTAAATTTTTAGTCTTTTTCGTTGCATATATCATTGTAGGTTGCGACATAATACTAACCGCAATTAAAAATATCATAAAGGGTGAAGTTTTTGATGAAAACTTTCTTATGAGTTTGGCTACAATTGGAGCTTTTTCCATCAAAGAATATCCAGAAGCAGTAATGGTTATGGTTTTATACCAAATCGGAGAGTATTTCCAAGATAAAGCTGTTGAAAAATCAAAAAAGTCAATTTCTGATTTGATGGATATTCGACCGGATTATGCGAATGTCGAAATTAATGGCGAAATCGTTAAAAAATCTCCGGAAGAAATAAATATAGGTGAAACAATTATTGTAAAAGCCGGTGAAAAAATTCCACTAGATGGTGTTATAACAGACGGAAGTGCAATTATTGATACCTCAGCTTTAACAGGAGAATCTGTTCCTCAAAATTTGTCTGTTGGAAATTTTGCAATTAGTGGTTGTATCAATACAAATGGGCTTATTAAAATCAAGGTTGATAAAATTTATTCTCAATCAACAGTATCTAAAATTTTGGAATTGGTTGAACATGCAAGTTCTAAAAAAGCCAAAGCAGAAAACTTTATCACAAAATTTGCAAGAATTTACACCCCTGTAGTTGTGATTTTGGCAGTCTTACTTGCAATTATTCCGCCTATTATTTTTAATGGTATTTTCAGTATTTGGTTTAGCAGAGCTTTGACTTTCTTAGTAATTTCATGTCCGTGCGCAATTGTAATTTCTGTTCCATTAGGTTTTTTTGCAGGAATTGGTGGCGCTTCGTGTCAAGGAATCTTAATCAAGGGGAGTGCTTATCTTGAAGGTTTGTCAAAACCTTATGCTGTAGTTTTTGACAAAACCGGAACTCTTACAAAAGGGAAATTTCAAGTTGTGAAAATAGTTCCACAATCTGGAATTGGCGAAGATGAACTTTTGAAACTTACGGCTTATGCAGAAAGTTATTCAAATCACCCAATTGCTACATCAATTAAAGAAAAATATTCAAATCAAATTATTCAATCAGAAATAACAAATGTAGAAGAAATTGCCGGAAATGGAGTAAAGGCAAATATTTCTGGGAATACAATTATTGTAGGAAACGAAAAACTTATGAATAAATTCGGAATTGATTATATTCCTGTAAATGAAACCGGAACAATAATTTATATCGCACAGAATTTCACGTATTTGGGTTTTATCGTAATTTCAGATACAATAAAAGATTATGCAAAAGAAACAATTTCTTCTCTTAACAAGAATAAAATCAAAACGGTTATGCTTACAGGTGATAATTCAAAAACAGCAAAAACTGTTGCAACTAAATTAGGTATTGCAGAGGTTTATTCTCAATTGTTGCCTAAAGATAAAGTTGAGAAGTTAGAAGAAATAATTACTCAAAAAGACAAAAATAAAACAGTTATTTTTGTAGGAGATGGAATCAATGATGCTCCGGTTTTGACAAGGGCGGATATTGGGATTGCGATGGGCGGAATTGGTGCAGATGCCGCAATTGAAGCTGCTGATGTTGTTATTATGGACGACAAACTTCCAAAAATTCAAGCCGGAATAACAATTGCAAAACGTACAATGACAATTGTTAAACAAAACATTATTTTTGCAATTGGGATTAAGATTTTGTTTTTAATTTGCGGAGCTTATGGTTTTATATCCATGTGGGGTGCTGTATTTGCAGATGTTGGTGTAACTTTGCTTGCGGTGTTAAATTCTCTTAGAGCAATCAAAAGAGTTTAGGGTAAAATTATTCATTTTGCCTAAAAAATTAGAAATAGTTATTGACAATAATTTTTTAGGGAATAGAATATAGATATAGACAGGTGAATATTGGGACGTCGCCAAGTGGTAAGGCAGCTGGTTTTGGTCCAGCCATCTCGGAGGTTCGAATCCTTCCGTCCCAGCCATTTAAAAGACATACATTACTGTATGTCTTTTAATTTTACATTTGGGAAGCTTTAATGATAAGTCTTGAGGATTCTCTGAAATAAAACAAATGACAGATTTTATATCTGTCATTTGAAAAAATTATTAGATTTTTATAAAAGATTAATCTTCATCAGACAAACATTCATGTCCTTTTTTGTGTGATTTTAAAAGAACACCTCTTTTTGACGTTTGAATGAATTCAATCATTTTTTCAATATACTCGTTCATTGGAATTTCTGCTTTAATCTTTTCAATCGCTTGTGATGTGTTGTATTCATCAGAAATTAACAGTTTAAATGCCTCATTTGTTGCAGTTCTGATTTCCAACGGAACTCCACGTCTTTTCATTGCGATTACGTTAATTCCACGTGGAACAGGAGGTCTGCCTTCTCCTTTAGAGTAAGGCAAGATATCTTGACGAGATGCTGAGAAACCGCTGATAATTGCCATATCACCAATTCTAATGTTTTGGTGGAATACACTCATTCCGCCTACGAAAGCACCAAATCCAACGTGAACGTGTCCACCTAAAGTTACAAGGTTTGCTAAAATTACTTGATCCGCTAAAACGCAGTTGTGGGCTACGTGTGAACCAACCATTAATAAACATTTGTTACCGATTCTTGTTGTATAATCTCCGCAAGCTGCACCTCTGTGAATTGTTACGTTTTCTTTGATAATTGTTTCATCTCCGATTACAACTTTTGTATCTTCACCTTTGTAACCTAAGTCTTGTGGCTCAGAACCAATTGTTGCGAATGGTGAAATTGTACAATTTTTACCAATTTCGGCGTGTTCAATGTGAGCATTAGAAATTACTCTAGTTCCGCTTCCAATTGTTACACCCTCGCCGATTACTACATAAGGTCCGATAATTGCATCTTCTGCAATTTTTGCTGATGGGTGAATAATCGCTGTTTTATCAATCATGTTTTTCCCTCTTCTTAACTGTCCGTTATATCAATTATAGTACAAATGAATGTTTATTGGGATAACTTTATATTATTTTAATATCATATTAATATGAAACAGTGCGGGTTCAATTGAATCCGCACTGTTATAATTTTTATTTGTTGATTGTGGTTAATGCTGATCTACTTTCAGCTCTTTTCTCTAAGCTTTTAGAGAATCTTCGTAGATTGCACGAACAACTTCTCTTGAATTACCGCTTGGACCGATGTCAATCAAACCAGCTAGAGATGGTGTAGTGAATACCAAATCTGTTAATTTATCAACATCAGCTTCTACAAATCCGATATCTGTAAGTTTTTCAGGAACATCAACTGATTTTAACCATGCATAAACACCATTAGCTGCTTTTTCAGCTTCAGAAGCTTCACCTTTCAAATCAGGAACGATTGGAGCTAAGATGTCAGCCAAAGTTGCTGCTTTATCTTTGTAGATAGTTTTGATTACAGATGGCAATAAGATTGCTAAACCAAAACCGTGAGATAAGTCAGGTTTTACTGCACTCAATGGGTGTTCAAGTGCGTGTGTATAGTGCAACAATCCGTTATCAAAGCTTACACCACCCATCATAGCTGCGTAGCATAAGAAATATCTGGCTTCTAAATCTTCCGGATTTGCAATAGCTTTTGGTAGGTATTTTGCAACCAGTTCAATAACTTCTTTTGCTAAAGAAATTGAATAAGGAGAAGCAACTGTTGAAGTTGCAGCTTCTACAACGTGGTTAACAGCATCAATTGATACATATCTTGTTTGTTTTGGAGATAATTTTGTCATCAATTGAGGGTCATCAATTGCATAAGTCGGATAGATACAATCGTAAGCAATAGCAGGTTTGAAGTTCTTTTCAAGGTTTGTTACAACTGCAAATCTGTTAGTTTCAGAACCTGTACCGTGAGTCAAATTGATTGAAATAACCGGAGCAGCTTTTGTTGGTGTGAATTTGAATTCATAAATATCGTCTGCGTTTTTGTCAGGATATTCAAGCAAAATAGCAACAGATTTACCAGCATCAGTTGGAGAACCTCCACCGATAGAGATAACTGCTTTTGCTCCGAATTCTCTAGCCATTTTTGCAGCATCATTAACGTGATGAGTGTTAGGGTTTGGTGTAACTTGGTCAAAATTGATGTAACCAATACTGTTTTCTTTCAAAGCTGCTTCAACAACGTCCCAAGCTCCAGTTGATTTGTATGCATGTTTCCCGGACATAACAATAACTTTGTCGATTCCTTTTGACTTGATGTCTTTTGCAATATCATGGATTTTTTGAATTGCTCCAACACCAAAGAACACACTAGTTCTTGTACGAATTTCTTTTACGTCGTGGATATTAATATCTTTTTCCCACATAATAAACTCTCCTTTCATTCTACAACCATTTTTACACGAAGATTATATGTTATAAAAATGATTTTTTCAAGCAAAAGTTTAGGAAATTTGGGTGTAATTTTTGTACAATTGTCTTCTTTTTTTTGTCTAGGAAAACAAAATGAGCGAATCTTTTTCAATCTCGGACAAATAAACTTCAAGAAATTTTACAAAATATTACCCAACTGTGCAATGTCTGGCATGTTTGTTTTATAATCAAAACCAAGAGGTTAGAATTGAAACATTCACGACTTACATTATTGATATTTATTGCCCTTGTTTTGGGTATGTTATTTGGTCATTTTTGCCCCCATATTGCGGTTAAAATGAGGACGTTTGCCGTTATATTTTTGCGTATGGTAAAAATGATTATTGCCCCATTGTTGTTCGCAACTTTGGTGACTGGTATTGCGGGGCATGGTGATGTTAAACAACTTGGTAAAATTGGTATCAAAACAATTGTTTATTTTGAAGTTGTTACGACGTTAGCTTTGGTTATTGGTTTAACAATGGGAAATATTTTCAACCCCGGGAAAGGGTTTATTTCCGGCACTGTTGCGAATCCGGAACTTCTAAAAGAAGCAGGTTTGATGGCTGTTACAACTCCGCACACTTCAATTTCCGAAATGGTTATGAATATCTTCCCTACAAGTATTGTTCAGTCAATGGCTGAGGGAAATTTGCTGCAGATTGTTGTTTTTTCAATCTTTATGGCGGTTGCCTGTTGTACAGTAGGTAAAAAAGCTAAGCCGGTTATGGATTTATTACATTCTGTTTCTCAAATTATGTTCAAATTTACTGAATATGTAATGTATTTTGCTCCTCTGGGTATTTTTGGTGCAATGGCTTCTACTGTTGGTATGAACGGGCTTTCAATTCTTAAAAATTATGCAAAAATAATTTTCTCATTATATACAGCTCTTGCAGTTTTTGTTTTGTTGGTTTTATTTATTGCTTGTAAGTATGCAAGAATATCTCTTCGTAATTTGTTAAAAGCGATACAAGAACCTGCAATTTTGGCATTTACTACTGCAAGTTCAGAGGCGGCTTTTCCTAAAGCTTTAGAAATTATGGAAAGATTTGGTGTTCCGCAAAACATTGTTAGTTTTGTAATGCCAACGGGTTATACGTTTAACCTTGATGGAAGTACATTATACCTTGCAATGGCAGTAATTTTTTCATCTCAAATTTGTGGTATTAGTTTGGGATTGAATCAACAAATTTTGATGATGCTTGCGCTTATGCTGACAAGTAAAGGTGTTGCAGGGGTTCCAAGGGTTTCACTTGTTGTTCTTGCAGGAACTTTAGCAAGTTTCAATATCCCATTAATAGGTGTTGCAATTCTTCTCGGTATTGACCAAATTTTAGATATGGGTAGAACAACAGTTAACCTTGTCGGTAATTGTGTTGCTACTGTTGTTATTGCAAGATGGGAAAATGCTTTTGATTATAACAAAATGGATTTATTTATAAAACAATGTGATGCAGAAAAACAAGATTGGAAATTTTCTGCACCGAAAAAAGTTATTTGTGAAAAAGTTACAACCAGTGAAACAGAGGATAAATAAATATGGCAGAAAGTACTAAAACAGAATTTAAAGATACACTGAATTTGCCTCAAACAACTTTACCAATGAGAGCAAATGCAACTGTTAGAGAATTAGAAATCCAAAAATTTTGGGTAGAAAATAATATTTACGAAAAAATGATTGGTGAACGAGACAAAACTAATTCTTTCGTACTTCACGATGGACCTCCTTATTTGAGTTCTGAAAAAATTCACGTTGGTACGGCTTTAAATAAAATTTTAAAAGATATTCTTATTAAATATAAATCACAAAGAGGTTTTTATGCTCCGTATGTTCCGGGGTATGACGGGCATGGATTACCTATTGAAAATGCGGTTGTTAAAACACTTAAAGGTGGACGTCACTCTATTTCAGAAGCTGAATTACGTGCAAAATGTAGAGAATTTGCTCACAAAAATTTGAAAGGTCAAGAGAGTGAATTCAAACGTTTAGGTGTTTTGGGTAATTGGGAGCACCCATATTTGACTATCAATCCTGAATATGAAGCTGAACAGGTTAGAGTTTTTGGAGAAATGTATAAAAAAGGTTACATTGAAAAAGGTCTAAAACCTGTTTATTGGTGTGCTGCCTGTGAAACTGCTTTAGCTGAAGCTGAAGTTGAGTATGCTGATCATACATCTACTTCTATCTATGTAAGATTTAAGTTTGAAGATGATGCAGTTCAAAAAATTGAAAATATTTTGGGTTCAAAAACTGATAAAGATATTTATGCAATTATTTGGACAACAACTCCTTGGACAATTCCATCAAATATGGCAATTTCAATGCACCCAAGATTTGTTTATACATTCTTTGAATACAAAAATGATATTTATGTTGTTGCAGAAGAATTATTGAATTCATTCTTGAATGATGTTGAGTGGGACGAAGCTGATATTAAAGTATTGGGTTCATGTTCCGGTCAAGACTTAGAATTATTGAATACAAAACACCCATTACTAAATAGAAAATCTCCAATTATTTTGGGCGAACACGTAACATTAGATGCAGGTACCGGTTCTGTTCATACTGCTCCTGGTCATGGTTTGGAAGATTACGAAGTTGGTTGCAAATATGGAATTGAAGTATTTTCACCATTAGATGGCCGTGGAGTTTGGACAGATACTGTTGGTATTGATGAACTTGTTGATGTTCCTTATTATAAAGGAAATTCAATGGTTATTGAAATGCTTCAAAACTGTGGTGCATTATTAAAACAACAAGATATTCAACACAGTTATCCTCATTGTTGGAGATGTAAAAAACCTGTAATTTATAGAGCAACTCCGCAATGGTTTGTTAAAGTTGATAAATTTAGAGATAAAGCACTTGAAGCGGTTCATGGTGTAAAATGGATTCCTGCAAGTGGTGAAAATCGTATTGGTAATATGGTTGAAAGCCGTACGGATTGGTGTATTTCAAGACAACGTGCTTGGGGCGTTCCAATTCCTATCTTCTACTGTGAAGATTGTGGAGAAGTTATCTGTAATGATTCAACGATTGAGAATGTTGCTAAAATGTTTGAAAAAGAAAGCTCTGATGCGTGGGTTAAATATTCTGCAGAAGAACTTTTGCCGGAGGGTTTTGTATGTCCTAAATGTGGTAAAAAACATTTTAGAAAAGAAAAAGATATTATGGACGTATGGTTTGATTCAGGTGTTTCTTGGAGAGCTGTTGTTGAAAAAAGAAGCGAGGAATTAGGTCATACTCCTGTTGATATGTATCTTGAAGGTTCTGATCAACACAGAGGTTGGTTTCAGTCTTCATTATTGACTTCTGTTGCAACTCAAGGCAAAGCTCCTTATAAACAAGTTCTTACTCACGGATTCGTATTCGGAGAAGACGGACGTAAGATGTCTAAATCTTTAGGTAATTTTATTCGCCCAGATGATATTATCAAAAAGTATGGTGCAGATATTTTGCGATTGTGGGCGGCTTCAGTTGATTACAGAAACGATATTAAAATCGGTAATAATATTGTTGGTCAATTGGTTGAAATCTTTAAGAAAACAAGAAATACTGCAAGATTTTTGATTGGAAACTTGTTTGATTTCAATCCTGAAACTGATTACGTTGAATATGATGAACTTAAAAATATTGATAAGTTTGCACTTCATAAATTAAACAAATTGATTGAGGAAGTTACGGTATCTTTTGAAAACTATGAATTTTACAAGTATTTCCAATCATTGCAAAATTTTGCAGCGGTTGATTTGAGTTCATTCTACTTGGATATTGTAAAAGACAGATTATACACAGCAGGCAAAAAATCATTATCACGTCGAGCTTGTCAAACTGTTTTATTTGAAAATCTGATGGCATTAGTTAAGATTTTGGCTCCTGTAATGCCTCACCAAGCAGAAGATATCTGGCAAAATGTTCCGGAAGTTCAACGTGGTGGATTGATTAGCATCTTGCTTTCAGATTGGCCGGTTGTTAATGAAAAATGGAACAACCCACAACTAGAAGAAGATTTTACAAAAATTTTGAAATCCAGAGAAGTTGTTTCTCGTGCAATTGAACCTTTGAGAGCAGACAAAAAAGTAGGTAGTTCTTTAGAAGTCGCAGTATGGATTAAAGCCGAAAATGATGCAATATTAAAAGCAAATGAAAAAGATTTGGCTGATATTTATATTGTTTCTCAAGCTAATTTGGCAAAAGAAAAACCGGAAGACGTTTTGAATGAATATGTTGAAGACGGTTATACTGTTTGGGTTACAAAGGCTCGCGGTGAAAAATGTACAAGATGTTGGAAATATAGAGAACTAAATTCTGACGGTATTTGTCCGGATTGTGTTGAAGCAATTGAATATTAAGATTTAAGCAATTTTCCTTTGTAAAAATACTTTATTATAATACAGGGGAAAATATAAACATATGGTAAAAATTCCAACAGGGATAGTTAAGAATTTACCTGATTTTAGAAAATTTTCAAAGTTCATATTCTCAAATCAGAAAAAAATAACACCGAACTTCTTTGCTACAGAACTTCGCTCAATTAAGAATGACTATATGCTTGCAAATGAGCGTCAATTATTTTGCCAAAGAGCAGATAGATTGGCAGAACAATTGGAATCCGGACAAAATCGAAATTTTGCAGGTATTGTTTATAGCTTGCTTGCAAAAATTACAGAACCATTCCCTAAAGAATTAGAATATTATGCTTATAAAGGTTATAAAGCAGCTCAACGCAATAATGACCCGATACACATGCTTGCAAGGTTGAATGATATCAGGCGTCTTATTTATTGTCAACCGGCAAGATTGCATGATTATGTAAACATTTTGTTTGAGCAAGAAAGATGTTTGAAAACTATTACATCATCTTATGATAAAGTTGTTGGTCAATTCCATACAATTTCTCGACCTCCGGCTCCTAGAAAAGATTACGAAACGATGCTTGCTTATATTCAAACAGAATTGAGTAAGTTAATCTGGAAAAAAGAACCGGATTTGGCTTTGAAAAAGTTAAAATCTGCCCAAGATATATTCAGACGAACCGGTGAAAAAGGAAATAGAGAATATATTACACTTCTTATGTGTAGAATTAAGGCTCAACCGCGTTTTGAAAATTTTGCTTAAGTTTTTTGTAAAAATTATGTAATCAAACAGGTAATGAAATCTTTTATGTAATAGAATTATTATAAAAGAGGAAATAAAATATATGCCTGTAACTTCAAAAGAAACAAGACGAAAAGTTGATGAGTCATTAATTCCACAGAATGTAGAAGCTGAAGAAGCAGTTCTTGGTGCGATTTTAGTTAATCCGGAGACTTTAGCAAAAGTTTCTGATACTTTGCTTCCTAAGAGTTTTTATAAGCCGGCTCACAGATATATTTATGAAGCGATGCTTCAATTGTTTAATAACAATGATAATATTGATATTGTAACTGTTTCAGAAGTTTTGAATTATAGCGGGAAACTTGATGCTGTTGGCGGTAGAGCATATATCAATGATTTGGCTGAAAATACAATTACAACAACAAATATTTCATATTATGCAAAAATTATTCAAGAAAAATCCGTAAAAAGAGCCTTAATCAATGCGGGTTCAGAAATCGTAAGTCACGGTTATGATTTAGAACCGAGCGACAGATCTTTAGAGCAGGCTGAAAAATTAATTTTCGATATTGGATCAAGTAAAGCCACTGCTGATTTGAAGCATGTTAAAGACTTGGTATTAGATACGTGGGATAGTATTGAATACAGATTTAATCACAAAGATGAGCTATCTGGATTGAGTACCGGTTTTTATGAAATGGATACTATGATGAGTGGGTTGCACAAATCGGATTTGATAATTCTTGCTGCTCGTCCTGCGATGGGAAAAACTGCATTCGCATTGAACATTGCGCAAAATGTTGCCATAAATGAAAAAGTTCCTGTTTGTATATTTTCTCTTGAAATGTCAGCCTCTCAGTTGGTACAGAGAATGTTGTGTTCTTATGCGGAGGTGGATTCTCAAAGATTAAAAACAGGTAATATGTTACAACAAGATTTGGATAAATTGGCTATGGCTATGAATGATTTTAGCCAAGCACCTATTTATATTGATGATACAAGTGGTTGTACTTTAACAGATATCCGAACAAAGTGTCGAAGATTGAAAACTCAACAAAAAGATTTGGGCTTGATTGTAATAGACTATTTGCAATTGATGGAAGGTGGCGGAAAAGATGACCGTTTGCAACAAATTTCTGCAATTTCAAGAGGTTTGAAAATCCTTGCAAAAGAACTTGATGTTCCGATTATTACACTATCTCAGTTGTCACGTGCAGTTGAAGGTCGTAACGATAAACGTCCGATGTTGTCCGATTTGCGTGAATCCGGTTCTATTGAACAAGATGCCGACATCGTAATGTTTATTTACCGTGAAGATTACTATAACAAAGGTGAATCAGAAGAAGAAGAAAATATCAAAGCGTCATCTAAAGGTTTGTCAGAAGTCATAATTGCAAAACACAGAAACGGTCCTGTCGGAACAATCAAATTGTTATTCCAAGGCAATATTACGAAATTCAAAAACCCTATTAAAGATGATTCTTTTGATGCATTTTAGAGTGCAATAAAAATTATTTTGCTTTAATTAAATCTGTTGCGGTGCAAATTGTGCTTTTCTTTGCATACATTTTTTCTTGGACTTTTTTATAATCTTCAAAAGTCCCATTGTTTGCTTTTTCCATGTCTTTCACGATTTGTGCAAGTTGTTTTTCGTCAAATTCGCAATGTGTTGTCAAAATATCTTGCTTTAATTCTTTGCTGTATATTTTTCCGTTAGTTATGCACTTGCCATTTTTCCAGCCGGAAATACTTTCTGTTATTTGCATGTGGAGTGGTGCAATATCTGTTTGTGGAATTTCTATATCAGATTTACTCATAAATATTGAACAATTCTCGAGATTATTAATATAGTTTGAAGAATAAAACCCATTTTCAGAAATTACAATGCTTGTTGAAACGAATATTAAACATAAAAGTAGAAGAAATTTTTTCATTTGAATTTACCTTTTTTCGGTTTTCTTCATTGTATCAGTTTTTGTGATTTTTGAAAATATCTTGTTAGAGGAAATCTTTGGTCTAATAATTTGCATTTTTTTTGTCGAAGTGTATAATGAAACTGTTATGAAGATTGAGACAGAAAAAAAATTCGCAGCAGGATTATCTATTTTTTCTAATTCTGTAATAATTATTTTAAAACTTATTGCAGGACATATTTCTGGCAGTATAAGTATTATTTCAGAAGCTATACATTCATTGAGTGACTTTTTAGCATCTGTTTTGACATTTTTCTCTGTTATGAAATCTTCTGAACCAGCAGATAAAACTCACCCATTCGGGCATGGAAAATATGAAGATATGTCCGGATTTATTGAGGGTGGTTTGATTATATTTGCAGCAGCTTTTATTGTTTATGAAGCTTTAAAAAAAATATTTAACCCTGCAACAGCTTCTGTTGATACAACAATTGGATTGTACGTAATGGGTTTTTCTGTTGTTGCAAACTTTGTTGTAAGTACGGTATTATTTAAAGTTGCAAAAAAATCTGAATCTGTTTCATTGTACGCAGATGCAGAACATTTAAGAACAGATATTTTATCATCTGTTGGTGTATTTCTTGGTTTGCTACTCATAAAATTGACCGAAATACATTTGTTAGACCCTATTGTTGCAATAATTGTTGCATTGGTAATTTTTAGAGCAGGTTTTTCAATTTCAAAAAGCACAATGAACAATTTGTTAGATTGTTCATTGCCTGAATCCGATTTGAAAGCTATTGATGATATTTTAGATACGTTTAAAGCTCAAGGGATTGTGGGTTATAAAGATTTGAGGGCAAGAAGATTAGGCCCTCAAAAAAGTATAACTTTAACTCTTATTTTCCCTAAAGATATGACAATTTTTAATTGTCATACAATCTGTGACTCTGTTGAGAGAGAATTGAAAAATCGCTTGGGTGATGTAACTTCAAGTATTCACTTGGAACCTGATAAATTTTAGTTTTTAGAATTTAAATACTTGATGAGTTTTCGTAAATCTTTGTTCCAAGAACCGTTCCAATTCTTTTGGATAATGTCTGCCGGAGATAGTCCTTTTTCGGTATATTCTTTGATTTCATCAAGAAATAGTGTATCACCTGTTTGGTTTCTACGGAGAGATTTTTCTGCAATTTTAATGATTTCTTTAGCATAATCTGCTGCTTTTGCTCGTTTGATGTTTGCTTGAAGTGCAAGTTTTGGAACATTGTATCTAAGTTCTGAAAAATCTTTGTATTGAAGATGTTTGAACAGTTCTTCGCACTCGTCCATTGCACAATTGTCATACATGATTCCTTTGTAGATTGCAAGGATTGCATATTTCAAATTTCCACCAACGCAGTCATGGTTTCTGATTTCGATAAAGTTTCTCAATCGAACTTCCGGGAAATAGAGATTTGCTTGAAGCTCATAATCTCCAAGTGTTGCAGATTCTCCGTGAAATCCGTTTTTAATAAACTCTTCAAATGTTATATCTCCATTCAGTTCAATATTTAAATTGTCTCGATGAATAAATATCATCGGAGTTTTCATCACGCAGTCAATATAATCCTCAAATGAGAATTCTTCACTAATTTTTCCGGAAAATCCGCATCTGTCGTTGTCGGTATTAAGCCAACTAAGTCCTCTAAATGTTTTATAACCGGTGTCAACTCCGCCTCGGATTGGCGAATTCGCAAACATTGCGGTCATGAAAGGGCTTAGTTTATTTGCAAGTTTAAATTTTCTCATTGCATCTTCTTCGGACTTGAAGTCGATACAGCATTGAATTCCTGCGGTTTCTCTCATCATAACATCAGATAAAATCCCCCACAAATATCGAGCCATGATTTTATATCTTTGCTTTGGTATCAAATTTATTGATTTGTGAGTTGAATAAGGCGAAACACCATAATTTAATAGATTTATATTCATGCTTTCCAAAATTGAATCAAGTTTTGAATTTATAGCATCAATTTTGTTTTTGAGTTGTATAATTGTTTTTTCCGGTTTGGCGCTAATTTCGATTTGACACCCCGGTTCAAGAGTAATAGTATCATGGTTTTTTTGCAGTCCTATTACATTTTTTTCATCTAGTATGTAATCCCAAGAGTTCTCTTTTGCAAATTCTTCTAAAAGATTTTTAATTCCGTATTCTGTCCAATAGTCAATAGATTTATACGACGTTGCCGAGATAGGTAATCTCTCATACTCAATCCCTATTGTAAAATCTTCGGGTCTTGTAAAACCTTTTGTGTAAAGCTTTAAGATGTCTTCTTTTAATAGCTCATTTCTTTGTCCAAGTTTAATCATGTTATTATCCTCGTCCCCATAATATTATAACATTCTTTAAAATATCAAATAAAACTTTGTAAACATTTATCCATGTGTGGTATTATAATTAGTAAGATGAACTACTTCGATAGAGCAAGATACTTTAGAACTAAAAAACGTCTTGGACAAAATTTCCTTGTAGATGGTGAAGTTATTCAGGATATCATTGATTTTGCACAAATCACTCCTGATGATACCGTTCTTGAAATCGGTCCTGGGGTTGGTTTTGTGACAGAGCAGTTAGTTAAACATGCTAAAAAGGTTATTGCAATTGAACTTGATGAAGAAGCAATTGCAGAACTTAAAAAACTTGAAGCTCCAAATTTGGAAATTATTCATAATGATGTTTTGAAAACAGATTTGTCAAATTTAACAAATGAAAAGTTTAAAGTGGTTGCCAATATTCCATACTATATTACAAGCCCGATTATTGCTCATTTGTTGGGCGAAATTGATGATTTGGCTAATAAAAACAGAAGTCAAATTAAAGATATTATTCTTATGGTGCAAGAAGAAGTCGCTCGTAGAATGGTTGCAACTCCTGATTCTCCGTCAAAACAGTATGGCTTGTTAACGATTCTTTCTCAGTTTTGGGCAGATGTTAAGATTCTTCGTCTTGTTGGCCGAAAATGTTTTTATCCTGCACCAAAAGTGAACTCTGCACTAGTAAAGTTAGATGTAAAACAAACTCCAAAACTTCAATTGACTGATTATTCATATTTCAGACGAGTAATTAAAGCTGCATTTGCACAACGTCGTAAAAATATCAAAAACTGTTTGATGAATGCTGCATTCCCTAAAGAAACAGTTATAAATGCCTTATCAAATCTTGGAATTGATGAAAACACAAGAGGTGAAAAGTTGTCAATTGAAATGTTTGGTAAATTGTCTGAAGAGTTGCAAAAAGGATAAATTTTAATATTATGCAAAGTATAAAAATTCAATGTCCTGCAAAAATAAATTTGTTGTTGAAAGTTTTGAATAAAAGAGAAGATGGGTTTCATAATATAGAAAGCATTATGCAGACTATAGATTTGTTTGATTATTTGACAATAAATATTGAAAATTATTCAACATCTGAAATTCTGCTTGATGGAAATAATAAAGAAATTCCGTATAATGAAAAGAACCTTGTTTATAAAGCCGCAAAATTATTTTTAGATAAAACGAACTTGCAAAACAAAAAAATCTCAATATATATTGATAAATCTATTCCTGTATCTGCTGGGCTTGCGGGTGGAAGTACTAATGCTGCCGGAACTCTTTATGGCTTAAATAAAATTTTTAAAGATATTTTGACTCGTGATGAGTTGAATTATTTGTGTGCTGGGTTGGGCTCTGATTTGAATGTATGTTTGAATGGCGGACGAATCCTTGCAACAGGTCGTGGGGAGGTTACAGAACCATTAGAATTTGAAGAGTTCAATGTAAATTTAATTAAGCCTAAAGCACTCGGAATTTCAGCTAAAGAGGCATATACGAAGTTTGCAGAACTTAAAAATAATAGTAAAGCTTTAAAAACAAGAGATAATTTTGAAAATGATTTAGAATGGGCGGTGATTGAGGATTACCCGCAATTGCAGTTTATAAAGAATAAGTATCCTAAATCAATGATGACAGGTTCCGGTTCTACTTATTTTTCTTTGACGGAAGAGTTTGAGCAAGAAGATGGTTATTGGATTCAAAATGGACTTAGGGCAATTCCATTTGGAGTTAGGGTGCTTGCTACCAACAATGATGAGGTTAGTGAAACTTATAACAACAAAAAGCAGGGTGAAATCATTTGATTTCACCCTGTCAAATAACTATTTAGTTTTTATTTATTATTCATCATGCCATTGTCCTTCAGGTCCATCAACTGGAGTATTTGTACCGCAGTGAACTGCACGTACTTGTCGAACTGCTTTACCATTAACAATAACTGTTTTCATCTTTTTAATTTGACCTTTTCCAATACGAGTTGCTACATCTTCTGCATCTTTTATGAGTACAACTTCTTGTCCATCAGATAAGGTAATTACATTTTTGTATTGGTATCCAATGTGACCATTCTTACGAACTTGGGCTTGTTTATTTTCAATTTTGCCTAACTGTTTTTGCAAGTCTTTACGTTGAGCTGCTGTTAACTCTTTGCCATCTGGAGTTACATAAGCTTGAGCAATCCAGTATGGTGATTGACCGTGACCTCTAACTTTGCTGGAAGAAATTACTCCAGAATATCTATCTTGATAATCTTTGCATGGTTCTTCTTCCGGTGGAGTAGTCGGAGGTGTTGTTGGAGGTGTTGTTGTCGGTGGAGTTGTAGTCGGAGGAGTTGCTTGTGGCTTCTCTTCCGGTTCAACTAGGTCTTTATTATTGCTTAAGAACTTAGTTGCTTCATAAGCTGCTAACAACTCACGTCTATTTGCACTCTTACCTGTTCTTTCACCAATTGCATTAGTTAAGATTGCGGCTTTAATCATTTTATCTCTTTCAGCATCACCTGTGATTGAAGTTTCCAATATTTTATTCATAATTGCTTGGTTTGTTTTACCTGAAACTTTTACTTTGTTACTTAAAACTTCATCAACGGAAGCACCTTTGAAGATGTCTTTTTCACCATTATCTTTTGTTACAACTGCTGCAATTACCCCTGGAACAACTGCACCTAAAAGACCTCTTAATGCTTGTTCTCCTTTGGAAATTCTAGCAGTTGCTTCTGCTACTTTGGAAGCTGTTGCAGTAGATGTTTGAGAATCTGATGCTTCTGCTTGGTCAAAGAATTCTTCACCATTTGATGCTGTCCAGTGGTTAGTAGCTGTAGCTGTTGCTGTCGCTGTAGCTGTTGCTGTTGCTGTTGCACTTGCGATTGCGGTAGCTAAGACTCCGCCTCCTAATACGCCAGCTAGAGCACCTGCACCAAGTGTGCCTAAACCTGCTGCAGCTTTTTTAACACCTGTATAATTCAATCTTACATCTAAACCTGCAGCTTCAAACATTGCTTTTGTTGTATGGTTTTTAACTTCTGCACTGCCTTTAAGAACTTTTCTTTCATCTAAGCCTGCTTTGAAATCTGAACCTGTGTATTGAAGCATTGTTTTCTTATAAGCTTCAGCATCAATTGAGCCGTCTTCTTTTATCATTTGAGATGCATTATAATCCCTTGCGATATATGCTGCGGCTTTCTTCATTACTTCAAAAGCTTTGTCTTTATCTTTTGCTGATGTATTAGGATTTTCATACATTGCAGCATATTTCTTATATGATGCTAATGCATTATCCACACTTTCTTTAGATTTTGCGGCTAAAGTTTTAGCACCTTTTAAAGCTTTGCCTTCAAGTAGAGTATATTTAGGGTGTTCTTTATCCCATTGACCCTTATCTTTTGCATCTTTTACTGCAGCTTCATATTGTTTTTTATCAGTAAAGATTTTTTCAACTGCATCATAGGATTTCATAGCTTCAAGGTTTTGTCTTGCTGCTTTTGCAATCTTTCCAGCTTTACGTCCGGAAACTCCGAATTCTGTTTTGGCATCTTCTTTATTTGCATATCTTTCTTGACCTTTTAAAGCAGTTGTATCTGTAGCCATTTTGCCGTCAGCTTTTGATTCATGTTTATCAATAACTGCAGCTGCTTTCATTTGAGCAATTTCTTCATTTGCTTTTTGTTGAGCAGTTGCTTTAGCTTCTTGTTGTTCTGCTGTCAAAGGTTGAGCTTCTGCGTGCTCTACTTCTGCCCCACCTTTCGGTTGAGTCTCTTGAAAATCGAGAAGAGCTGCTTGTGCTTCATTAATTTTGCTTTGATCTCCAGATAATATTGCGTTTTTCCATCTATCAACAAGCAATTCTCTGGTAACTGTAGGTTTTGCACCATTCACACCATTTGTACCCATTTCTCTAGTCCTTTCTTTCTTATCGAAAATTGGTATTATGTTTCACTATGTCTTTATAAACGTTTTTAGAGTTCAAAAATTTACTCAAAATATACACTTTTTATATACAAAGTAGATAAAACCCAAATATATCGTATGTTTTAGACTGTAAAGAAATGTTAACATACTAAGCTTTACCTACAAATTTTTTAGATTAATGGCTTACTTCTAATGTTTGAATGTGTCATCTTCTACCTTTCAAAATTTACTCGTAACCTTTTACATACTTCTATTGTCGACATTCATGTATTTGAACTTTAATACTTTTAAAATTTTTTAGCTCTTTAATCTTAAAAACACTTGTCATTATTAAGTTTTACCCTGTTTACAAATCGTAATAATTGCAACTTTTACCGTGCAAAATATAGTGTAAATACTTGCAACAACAGGTCAAATTTGCTAAAATTTCAGTTATGGAAGATGTTATCGAAAAGTTAAAAGATTTGGGGTTTAATTCTTACGAAGCTAAGGTTTATGTTGCTCTTTTGAAAAAATATCCCGCAACAGGCTATGAAGTGTCGCAAATTGCTGATATCCCGCAAGCAAGAGCTTATGACACCTTGAAGTCACTTGTTGTTAAAAAGGTAGTTTTTTCAAGTGATGACAAACCTCAAAAGTACTCCCCGATTGCGCCAAAGGAATTGACTCAGCGTTTTAAAAGAAAAATGTCTTCAACTATTGATTATTTAGAAAAGAAACTTCCTAATGTCAAAGAGGATTATAACGAACCTATTCATAATATTTATGGTTACGATAATATTTTAAACAAGGTTAAAGAAATTATTCAAAATGCCGAAAAATCAATATATTTGCAGATTTGGAATGTTGATTTCAAACAAATTGAGTCGATTTTAGAAGTTGCGTATGACAAAGGTATTGATATAAAAGTTGCGGGGTACGATGTAATCACTTCTCCATTTGGAATGATGTATAGTCATGAGGGATTTGACCATTCCGCTTCTTCTCGTTTGGTTTATCTTTTGGCTGATGAATGTGAGAGTGTTTTCGGGCATGTGGAGTCAAAAGTTGTATGGACTAAAAATTCTGATATTGCAAATTTGTTAAGAAGTTTTATTGTTCATGATATGTATTTATTAGATATTAATAAACAATTCCCAGAACAACTTAAATACTTCTATGGTAGAGGTTTCAAGAAACTTCGAGAAAAGATTTTCCCAAAAAAGTAGTGTTCGGCATGCTTTTTTTTTAATAATTATTTACTTTAAAATTCGCATATTAAGTTCTATAATCATGCATATAGTTTGAACAAATATTTTGGGAGAAGAAAAGGGGAAAATGGAAGGATATAGTTTTGAATTAATCACCGGACCTATGAGTTGCGGGAAAACAGAAGAGCTTTTACGTCGTATCAGACGTTGTATTATTGCTAAAAAGAAGGTTAAAGTGATTTCCCCTGATGTTGATACAAGGGCAAAAGGCGATTATATTGAATCAAGAAATGGTCTCTGGCTTGATGCAGTTAAAGTTAAACATTCTATTCAAATTTTGAGTTTAGTAAAAGATGCAGAAGTTGTTGCTATTGATGAATTACAATTCTTTGATTCAAATATTGCAAAAGTAATTACTCAATTGATGAATGAGGGTAAAAAGGTTATCGGTACAGGCTTGGAATTAGATTTTAAAGCAGAACCTTTTGGTTGTATGCCGGAATTGATGTGTATTGCAACTCAAGTTGATAAGTTGCATGCCGTTTGTATGAAGTGCGGTTGCGAGCATGCTACTCGTACTCAACGTTTGATTGACGGAAAACCTGCAGATAAAAATTCTCCACTAATTATGATTGGCGGAGATGAAACTTACGAAGCAAGATGTATAAAATGTTATGAACTCCCTGATGTTAAGAAAAAATCAAAAATGGCGGGTTTCAAACTTTTACAATTTGAGCATAAATAACTAGATTATTCACATTTTTTTTTATATGTGTTAGAATATCCTCAGTAATAACCCTTTTAGGCGGAAACATTTTGACTTTATTTTCGTCATAGTTAAAAAGGGAATTATTGGAGGTTTTAAATAAGAATGAGAAAAATAATGAAGAAAAGTATAATATTCCTTGGATTATTCCTTGTGATGTTTGGCTGGGTGATTAAATCTAATGTTCAAGCTTCGACTCCTATTGAGTTGTATGACAATGTTTGGAGATTAATCAATACAAAATATGTTGACCAGACAAACAATGAACAAGATTGGGGTAAATGGCGTCACAAATATGACAATGTTATTAAATCTGAAGATGATGCTTATGTTGCAATAGACACAATGGTTGCAAGTTTGAACGACCCTTATACAAAATTCTTAAATCCAAAAGAATTTGCAGATGAAACAGGTTCAATCAAGGGTTCATTAAAAGGTATTGGAATTCAAATCGGAGTTAAAGACGGTAAATTGATGGTTATTGCACCAATTGAAGATACTCCGGCTGAAAAAGCAGGCTTGATGGCTGATGATGAAATTCTTTCAATTGATGGTAAAAGTACAAAGGGTATAACTGTTGATAAAGCCGCTGATCAAATTCGAGGTGAAGAGGGTACTCAAGTTACACTTTTAATTAAACGTAAAGATATGGAGCCTAAAGAATACACAATTACTCGTGCAGAAATCGAGATTAAATCTGTATCTCAAAAAGTTCCTGATAATATCAAAATACCATCTGACATTTCTTATATCAGATTGAGTTCTTTTATCAGCAGGAATGCATCTAAAGAATTCGCAGATATTTTGAATAATTCTCAAAACAAAAAAGCATTTATTGTGGATTTGCGCTCAAATCCTGGGGGATTGTTAAGTAATGCAATTTACATCTCAGATATGTTCCTTGATGGTGGTGCAATTGTTAGTACTGTTGACCGTGACGGTTACAAAGAAACCCAAAAAGCTACTCGTGGTGTTTTAACAACAAAACCGGTTGTAATTTTGTTGAACAAGGGTTCTGCTTCAGCTAGTGAAATCTTCTCTGGGGCGATGAAAGACAACAAAAGAGCAGTTCTAGTGGGAACTCAGTCTTTTGGTAAAGGTCTTGTTCAAGAAATCAACAAACTTCCGAATAATTCAGGCATTAACATCACAATTCAAAAATATTTGACTCCAAACGGCACAGATATTCATAAAAAAGGTATTACTCCGGATATTATTGTGGATTTGACAGAAGAAAATATCAAAAACAAAGATGATGCTCAATTGAAAAAAGCAATTGACGTTGCTCAGAGTTTGGCAAGTGGAAATTACGTAGTATCTAAGTAAATGTAATAAGCTTTGTTATAAGGTTTGGAATGCGACAGATTTTTATTAAAATCTGTCGCATTCCTTTATTAATATCCTTTAACTGTATTAGAAATCTTTGTTCAAATTCTATAAAAGGTTGATTTAATTTAGGTGAAAATTTGCCATAATCATAATGTTATCACCCGTTATAGGAAGAGTATCATGAATTTACACGAGCAATGTTTACTTAGATATTTAAAGCATCCAGATGAATTGTCTTATGCTACAGAAGTTTTAAAATTAAATAACAAAATTTTAGAGCAAAAATTTGTTGTGAAAAATATCCTTGCGAATATTTCCGTGTTAAATTATACAGAAAACGTTAAGTAACAAGGTTTTTTAGGTTATGTTGAAAAAGTTTTTATATATTTTGTGGATTTCTATTTTTGCTGTGCTGTTGTTCTTCAGTGTCAAAAATGGAAGTTTTTTCTCGTTTATAGGTTCAATGGAGAATAGAACTTTTGATATTCGCCAAAATTTGAGTGCAAATTCCGGTGTTCGTCATCACAATAAAAATATTGTAATTGTTGCAATTGATGATGGCAGCTATGAATATATTTTGGATAAATATGGAGAATGGCCACTAAGACGTGATATGTATGCCAAAATGGTTGATTATATTGAGGTGCAACAACCTAAAACAGTTGCTTTTGATTTGATGTTTGTAAAATCAATGAAAAGTGATATCGAATCTGATAATGCATTGATTAATGTGTTTAAAAAATATGATAATGTTTACACCTCAATGAATTTGGATAATCAACCGGAAGATTTGAGAATTCCTCCTCAACTCCCTGAGAAGTTGACTGTAAAGCCTTACCCTAATGTAAAAGATACTATTGAATATTCTAATTGTCGTGTGATTTTGCAAGGAATTTTAGATGCAACCTCCAACATAGGTATGATAAATGTTTCTCGTTCTGATGATGGAGTGCTTCGTGAAATGCCATTATATTTAAAATATAATGGTAAATATTATCCACAATTAGGGTATCGTGTAGCTTTGGCATCTGGGAATGTAAAAAATGTTCAACCAAATGAAGATGCTAGTGTTATTTTGAATTGGTACGGTCCGGCAGGAACTTTTGAAAATATTTCAATGTACAAATTATTAAAAGCTGTCGAAAATAACGATATTAAGGCTTTTGATTTTCATAATAAAATTGTTTATTTTGGCGCAACTGCAGCTAGTTTGTTTGATATTAAAACGGTTCCCGTTGATAAGGTTTATCCGGGGGTAGAAGTTCAAGCAACTTATGTAAATAATCTGCTTGATGGTAGTTTAATCAAACAATGTCCTGAGTATGTAAATATTTTAGCGGGGTTGTTATTGGCATTACTAACTGTGATTTTTGTTATGAAAATTCAATCAATGCCGACTGCTTTTGGACTTTCTGTAACGATTTCTGCATTTTATGTTATGTTTGCGTATGAACTTATGAGGTTCAAGTATTATTGGATAAAAATTGTTTCCCCACTATCTATTGTATTATTTGCATTTATTCTTGCGGTAATTGTTAAATACTTGATTAAATCTCGTGACTTTGATACTCAGTACAAACTTGCAACAACAGATGGGTTGACTGAACTTTATAATCATAGATATTTCCAAGAACAAATGCAAAGATTTGCATCTCATTCTGATAGATATAATACGGTGTTTTCTTTGATTATTATTGATATTGACTTTTTCAAAAAATTTAATGACAATTTTGGACACCAATCAGGTGATGCCGTGTTAAGACAAGTTGCATTTGCATTAAAGAAAAATGTCAGAGCAACCGATATAGTTTGTAGATATGGTGGAGAAGAAATGAGTATTATTCTCCCAAATACCAAAAACGAAGAAGCCGTTGCAATTGCAAATAAATTGTGTACCATAATTGGAACTAAGAAATGTAAGCTTGCTAATGGAAAAGAAAGCAATGTAACAATTAGTTTAGGAGTTTCTACTTATGGCGAAGAGGACGGATTGACACCGACTGAACTTATTGCATCTGCTGACAAAAGATTATATCACGCAAAAGAGAATGGAAGAAATAGAGTTAACTAAAATTATATGATAACAGATTTTCTTGAAAAACCTATAAATATTAAAGAAATTCCTAAAGATTGTCCGATTGATACCTTTTTGGTTGAGAACAATGAAAAGCAAATTGAACAAATTTGCGATTTTCTAATGGAAGATAAAAATCATTTAATGCTTGTCAATGGGTTTAAAGGAACAGGCAAAACTTCAATTGTTGATTTTGTTTCAATGTATTTAAATAGTGATGTTTTAGTTTTAAAATATAATTTTTTAGAAACCACAATTTTAGACGATTTGCTTTTAGGTTTTTTTGATAATTTTAGAACATATACTCTTCAAGGAAAAATTATTCCACCAAGAATTAAAACAGAAAATTTTTCTCAAAAAATTAATTCGTATTTTAATTCAATCGGTCGTCCTGTATGTATTATTTTGAATTCATTTGAAGCTGTTTTAAAAACTAACAAAGCTGATATTTTGAATTTTGTAAAACATTTGAATAAGTTCTCTAATGTGAAAATAATAATAACATCACGAGGCGCAACTTTTGATGATTTTGAAGATATTGAATATTCTTCAACAACTTTGCTTGCAATGTCACAACCGATTTTTGAAAAATATTTAAAAGCAAATGGGATAAAGAATATTGGTGTGTTGTCGACAGAATTCTACAACCAATCAAAAGGTTACTATGGATATTTGAATTTGTCTGTAAAAATTATGAATTTGCGCCAACTTTCACTTGTGAAGTTTTTGGAATCTTTTTCAAAGAGTTATATGCCATTTTCAGAATTTGTGTTGAGAGAAGCTCTTTCCCTTGTTGATCCGGTGAGTGCACATTTGTTCCGATTGCTCACCGTTATGAGGATTCCTATTCATATCAATTTGATAAAATCTTTGCATTTGTATAATGAAGAACGAGTAATGTTTTTTGTTATGAATTCTTTGTTGTCGGTTGATGGTGAGAGTTTGTATTTGAAAGATTCTTTTAGAGAAATTATTGAACATCAAATACCGGAAAATGTTATGATAAAACTCCATAGCGCTTGCGTTGATTTGTATAATACTCAATTACCGCTAAAACCCTTAGAAAGAGATTTGAGATTATCTCGTCAAACAATGCGTAATGAAATTGAATATCATTCAATGTTTATACCAAGAAAACCGGAAATAAACCCTCAAAATGTTCAAGTTATTGACGTTAACCCTGTTGTTGAAGTGGTTCCTGAAACTCTTCAATCTATTGAAAAGAAAGTTGAACATAAAGAACTTGAACAACCTAAAGAAGAGCCACATATTGAGACAAAAGAAGAAAAACTTGATAAAATCAGTTTTATAATTGAAGATAATGCAATTTTAGACAATATAGCAGATTCAATTAAAGATTTTGTTTCAGAAAAGGTTGAAAATACCAAAATCGCAGAGCAGAATAGTAAACTTTCACTTACTCAATTGTTGAATTCTGCAAGACAAGAGGAACAAAATTATAATTATAAAGTTGTCATTTCACTATATCAGAATGCTTTGACAAAAAAAGATGATGATAATTTCTTAAAATTCTTACCGACAATTTATGTGAAATTAGCGGAAGCTTATAAGAATACTTCTGATTGGTATGAGGCTTTGGAGTATTATACACAAGCTCAGGATTTTTATTATAATGCTTCAAATTTGGATAAAGTTGCAGAAATCAAGCTTGAAATTGCAAATATTTATTACATCATGTACAAACATGATAATGCAAAATTTATTCTAAATGAATTAAATAACAGTTCAGATTTGCCGAATGATATTAAAATTCGTGTAAATTTGGCTCTTGCAAAATTGTGTGACAATCCGCAGGAAGAATATGAATATTACAAAAAATCTCTTCCTTTGATTAATTACGAAACAAAGAAATCTTTGATTTCTGAATTATATTATAAATTTGCCGGCATGAGTGATGAACGTAACAATACTAAAACTGCTGTTGAATATTATAAAAAATGCATTGAATTGGATTCAAATCCAAAGACTAATAGGTTTTTATCAAGAGCATTGGCAAATTTGGCCGAATTGTTCGACGAAGCCGGAAGTTCAGCTCTTGCTATAAAATATTATAATCAGAGCATGAAAATTGATAATATAACCAAGAATTATAGTGGTTTGTATTATTCGGCAATTCATTTGGCTGAAATTTACTCAGCTCAAGATACAAATAAATCGTTGGATTTTATGATACAAGCTCTGTCTTATGCAAAACAGTTGAATGAGCCGTTCTATATTGCTGGAGCATCTCTTGAGCTGGGTGATTATTATATGTTAAGACGTGATGTTGATGGTGCTTATAGGTATTTTATTTTAGCATATAATGTTGCAAAAAAATCATTTACCAAGGATAATTTAAATAAGATTCAATCAAGGATTGATGATATTAAGCATCGTTTAAATGAACAAGATTTTAAAAAATTGCAGGAAAAATATGGAAAATAAAGAATTTTATAACGATTATATGAAAATATTTTTGGAAGAAAATTCTAAAGTGAATTTGATTTCGAAAAATGATGAAAAATATTTGTGGGAAAAACATATTTTTGATTCTCTGGCTTTAGAGAAGTTTTTTGATAAATACGAAAAACCGAAAACGATGCTTGATATAGGTACAGGTGGAGGTTTTCCTGCCTTACCTGTTTCGTTGACATATCCTGAAATCAAGGTTACGGCAATTGATAGTATTGCAAAGAAAATTCGAGCTGTACAATCAATGAAAGACAAATTGGGCTTGAAAAATCTAGTAGCAGTCTGTGATAGAGTTGAAAATACAGATGGTAAGTTTGATTTGGTTACTTCACGTGCGGTATCTTCATTAAAAAATATTGGTGAATATGCACTTCCAAAACTCTACAAAGGGGGCTATTTTGTTGCATATAAATCTCGCAAAACTCCGGAAGAAATTGAGGAAGCGAAAAATATTTTAAAGAAGTATAATTCAAAGATTGTAGATATTATTGAATATGATTTGCCACTTGGTGAAAAAATTACACGTAACTTGATAGTTATTAAACACTTGTAATATTCATTTATTTTTCATTGAAAACGAAGTGTGTTCTTAGTACGATATACTCAACAAAGGGGTATATGTTTTAATTATGACTATTTTGAATGATGTTTTCACTGTCCATACAAAAGGACATACTGATATAATTGATATTACACCACAAATTAGAAATGTTGTGTATAATCATGTTTTGCAGAATGCAGTTGTATATGTTTATGCACAAGGTAGTACAGTTTCTATTACAAATATTGAATTTGAACCTGGTTTGTTGGTTGATTTGCCCGAAGCATTGGAGAGAATAGCCCCTGTTGATGCGACTTATCATCATGATGAAATGTGGCACGACGGTAATGGATATGCCCATGTTAGAGCCTCAATTGTTGGAAATTCTACTCATATACCTTTGATTGATGGAGTTTTACAACTTGGTCAGTGGCAACAAGTTGTGTTGATTGATTTTGATAACAAGGCTCGAGCAAGAAAAGTTAATGTACAAATTGTGTACTAATTTATAACTTGTTTTATTAAAAAAGTAAATTAGCAAAAATTATTTTTACCTGTTTTTAAATTCGTAAAAGGAGTTTTTATGGATTTAGTAAAAAATAATTTGAGTATAAATTTTGGGACAAAGTTATCGCCTGTTTTGCAGGAAAAACTTACTGAGTGTTTGAATAACAAGGAAACTCGCCGAGAGTTGAAAGTTGGGCTTATTAAAAAAATTGATGACATTTTGCAATTTGGCAGTGATGAGTTTATGCTTTCTATTAATAAAGATGCAGAAACAGGTAAAGATTTACTGGTTCTAAAACATATAGATCCGAATGTCGGTGGTTCAAGGCTTGTTAAAAGAAATAAGAAAAATAATATTTTTTCTGTTTTTCTCTCATTGACTGAGCGAGATATTTTGATGACTGAAAAGATTTTCAATAAAAAAGATAGGCGAGATTTTAAAATAAAAGAATTGTTACCTCATGTTCAATGGCTAAAAGATCATAACTTTTGAGCCCCTGAAACTGAATTAACAAAATTTTATATATCAAGTCCTGTGAACATTTCAAGTGAAGTTACGTTTTTGAGCATTGGAAAGTCATCAATATTATAGTTTTTAACAAAATCTATTGCTTCGTTTCTCGCTATTTCAAGAATTTTTGCATCTCTTACAATATCAGAAATTATCAAATCCGGTAAACCGGATTGTCTCGTTCCTAAAAATTCCCCTGGGCCTCGTAATTGCAAATCTTTTTCAGCTATGACAAAACCGTCATTTGTTTCGGTCATAATTCCTAATCGTTCTCGAGTTTCTTGAGAACGGGAAGAAGTGATTAATACGCAATATGATTGTAATGAACTTCTTCCAACACGTCCACGTAATTGGTGAAGTTGTGAAAGTCCAAATCGTTCGGCATTTTCAATGACCATTACTGTTGCATTTGGAACATCTACCCCAACTTCTACAACTGTTGTTGACACCAAAATATCATATTTCCCGTCTTTAAAGTCTTTCATTACTTCTTCTTTTTCGTCATTTTTAAGTTTCCCGTGTAATAATCCGATTTTGAATTGAGGAAAAATTTCTTGTTGCAGTTTTTCGGCTTCAATTGTGGCTGCTTTAGCCGAAAGTGTTTCACTTTCATCAATCAACGGATAAACAATATAAGCTTGTCTGCCTGATTCAACTTCTTGTTTAATCAAATCCCAAACCTGTCTATGCGAGCCTGTAAGGATTGTTTTTATTGGTTTTCTACCTTTTGGCAGTTCATTTATTACCGTCAAATCTAAATCCCCATGAACGGTAAGTGCTAATGTTCTTGGAATTGGAGTTGCTGTCATAGTAAGCATTTGCGGATTTTGTGATTTTCTCTTTAAGATGTTTCTTTGTTTAACTCCGAATCTGTGTTGCTCGTCGACAACAATTGCGCCAAGATTGTTGAAATCTACATTCTCTTGAATAAGAGCATGAGTTCCGACAGCGATATTCATTTGACCGTTTTTCAAATCTGTTTCGAATTTTTGTCGAACTTTTTTCCCATGGCTTCCTAAAAATAGCCCGACACTTAAACCTAGTGGGGTTAACCATTGAACGAGGTTGTTGTAGTGTTGTTGAGCCAAAATTTCTGTTGGTGCCATCAAAGCTCCTTGATATCCGTTTTCAACGGCCGCAAGTAACATAATCGTTGCAACGACTGTTTTTCCGCTACCAACGTCACCTTGCAAAAGTCTTTGCATTGGAGCATCAGAATTCATATCTTGCAAGATTTCATTAACTGCTTGTTTTTGTCCGGAAGTCAATTCAAACGGTAATCCTGCAATGAACTTTTGCACTAGTCCGTCTTTATGAACTTGTAAGTTGTATGCAGAAGTTGTTTTTGCGGTGTTCTCTCGAAGTCTGATAAGTTTTAATTGGATTAAAAACAGTTCTTCAAAGATTAGTGAAAATCTGGCATGTTCCAGATCATTCATTGTTTCAGGAAAGTGAATTTGTTTAACGGCATCTTTTTTGTTCATAATGCCAAGTCTTTCCCTAATAAAATCCGGCACTATATTTTTAATATCATTTTTGTAAAGTTCAATTGCGTTGAAAATTGCTTTGCGTAATGTCTTGATGCTCAAATCTTCACAAATGGTATAAATCGGAACAATTCTTGCGATATTTAAGTTTGAATTTGTATCTTCTTTGAATTCTCCTGTCATAATTGAGTATGTCGGTTTATCCATTGTAAGTTGACCTGAATAGTTGTTCATTTTTACAACTCCGGACACCATAATACCTGCATTTTGTGGAAATTGAGTTTTCATTCTTTGAAGCAAATAGCGGTTTCCTTTTGCATTGAAAAAGCTGAGTTCGAATCTTCCGCTTTCATCTCCGATAACAACTCTTGTGACTGATAAATTATTCCTTGTGTTGAATGATGAAACTGATTTTATAAATCCGAAAACTGTTGTTGTTTGTCCCTCTTTCAAATCTCTGATTAAAGTTCTGGAAGAATAATCAATGTGTTTTTTCGGAAAATACATCATCAAATCTTGAGCTGTAAATATTCCTAATTTATTTAATTTATATGCAACTTTTGGACCAACACCTTTGATATACATAACATCAACTTCTGACGGGTGTTTAGTGCGTTGGATTTGTCTTTCTTTTTCTTCCTGTTGCTCTTGGTTTTGCGTTTGAATATCCGCTCTTATCACTCTGATTAAGTGTTCAATTGCCTTTCTTCTCTCTGTGATAGAAGCATAAGGATAGTGTTCAAAAGATTCAATTACGACTTCCCAGCGTGGATTTTTTTTAGATAGTTTGTAATTTTTTTGAGCTTCTTTTTTAATGAAACTTGAAAATTTTTGCGTTTTACCATGGATATCAATGTAACGATATTTTACTTCAATATCAATAGCAGCTTTAATTTTTTCAAGATTTTCAACCATAGTTTTGATTTTACATCAAGAATATGTTGAATACAATTTTAATATTAAGGAACAAGGTAATATTTTCGTTGTTCTTATTAATTATGTGATTTATAATTTTTTATCAATTATGTGTTGAAGATTGTTTGTTAATTTTGCAACAGTAGTTTTAGGTAAAGTTGCAATTGTATTATAATAGCCGTAATCTGTCGGTTTTTCCATTTTCCCATTTGTACTAACTTTATAATCAAATGCAATGTCGTTTATATTAACTCCAGGGGTGTTGTAAGAAAATGATGTAACTTTTCCTTTGTCATTGACATTTACATAAATTTCAGCTTGAATTTTTCCCCGACAGTTATTTCCCTCACGTTTTGAGATGATTAATGCTGAGGGTTTTCCGTCGTAAGAATAATTCTTTTCATAGAAGAACTTATTTTCAGCATTTTTACCTGCAGTTGTTTTTGTCCAGTAGTCGATTCCGGCTTTCCCATGTGCAAGATATAGTTTGGGTGGAATCTTTTTAATTTGATTTTGTTTATAAATCATTTTTTCTGTATAGTTAACTCTACTATTTGGGTGAGTCAGAATTTTATTTATTTCTTTTGATGTTTGCAGATAATTTATTCCTGTTAATGGTGTGATTTGTTTCTTTGCTATTTGTGGTTTTGTTGTATTTTTAGACGCAGAAGTTTTTGAATTGATTGGTGTTTGTTTTGTTGTTTTTGCTGTATTTGTTTTGGGTTGAGCTTTAGCTATTTTACTATTATTGTTATTTGGTATATAAAGGACTTCATTGACTTTTAAATTGTTCATTGCTTTGATTGTTGATTTTTTGTTTAATTTTGCAATTTCATACATGAAGTTTGATATTTCAGATTTTTTAGCATTATTTTTTTGAATATGAGTTTTTGCAATGTTCCAAAGGTTATCTCCTTTGACAACTCTGTATTTTTTTTTGCCTTTTTCGTTTGGTTTTGCCGCATTATATTGCGCTTTAGCATAACTAACAGTTTTACTATTTTTCGAAATAGGTGAAACCATAAAAATCCTCCAAAATATATTCTAAATTTTCCCCGTACTGTATTAAAAATAGTTTTAATGGAAAAATTGATTAATTTAGAAAAAAAATGTTAAAATTTTTAATATTTTTTAAAATAAATTTTGTTGGACTGAGTTATTTCGTTTTGTCAGATAGCCTAAATGCCTATAAGTAGCAGGAGAAACTTTTCTCCCTCGAGGTGTTCTTTGGAGTAATCCTACTTGTAACAAAAATGGCTCGCAAACATCTTCAATTGTTCGAACATCTTCACCAATTGCGGCTGCAATTGTTTCAATTCCAACAGGTCCTCCATCGTATTTTTCGATGATAAGCTTTAAAAGATTTCTATCTGTTGTATCTAAACCGAACTCATCAATTTTTAGAATATCCAGAGATTGATTTGCTATATCTTCTGTAATTTTCCCATCATGTTTAACTAGTGCGTAATCACTTACTCTTTTAATAAGTCTATTTGCAATACGAGGAGTTCCACGAGAACGTTTTGCGATTGCAAGCGCACCTTTGTCATCAATTTCAATATCTAAAATCCCTGCCGTTCTTTTGATTACCTGTGCAAGTTCTTCGTTTGTATAGAATTCCAATCGGTGAATAATACCAAATCTATCTCTCAAAGGTCCGGAGAGTTCGCCGGCTTTTGTAGTTGCCCCGATTAGTGTAAATTTTGGCAATGGAACTCTCAAAGTCTTTACAGTTTGGCTTTTCCCTGTTGTCATATCAAGATAAAAATCTTCCATTGCAGGATATAAAATTTCTTCTGCAACTTTATTAAGTCTGTGGATTTCATCAATAAATAAAATTTCTCCACCTTGGAGGGACATTAAAATTCCGATTATATCTCTTGGTCTTTCTAGAGCCGGAGCTGATGTAATTTTTATATCTACACCCATTTCTTGAGCAATTACTCCTGCAAGTGTTGTTTTACCAAGCCCCGGTGGTCCGTAAAATAGCAAATGGTCAAGTGGTTGTTCTCTTTTCTTTGCTGCTTGAATTGTAATTTTTAGGGTATCTTTTAGTGCTGATTGTCCAATATAAGTGTCAAAAGATTTTGGTCTTATGCAATTTTCAAAATTTTTATCGCAATCAATTGCTTCCGGTTTTACTACCGGATTTTTCTTTTGTTTTTTCTTGTATTCAAAATCGTTATCGTCTGCGATAATGCTCATTGCAAAAATTTCCTCTTTGTATAAATAATATCACAAATTTTACCTTTTGAAAAATGGTGAATATCATCTGTTTGAATTAGTTTAAAATGACCTTACTATGTTATAATTTTTAATATGGAATGTCCTAAATGCGGTGCAGAAATTGATAAAAATGCGATGGTGTGTCCTAATTGCAAAAAGGTGCTAAAAATAGTTTGTCCTGTTTGCAGAACGGTTAACACCAAAAATGTTTGTCGAAAATGTGGTGAAATTCTTGTCACAAAATGTTCCAGATGTGGAAAAATCAATCAAACTAAAAATAAAAAATGTGTCAAATGTGGTTTCTCTACAGAGATTAGTGCTGTTCAATCCGAGTCTAATTTAGATACTTTTGCTCTGGTTAGAATTGATTTCCCAAATAGTGACCTTGTAAAATCCGCTTTAGGTTCAAATAAATTATTTACAAAATTCCGTTCAAATTTTGACAATATGATTTTGAACAGTTTAAAAGAATTCAAGGTTAGACGACAAATTATAAATAATGATATTTATATAATAAGATTTAATAAGGATTATACATTGTCCTCTTCTTCAGCATCTGCAATGAAAGCTGTTACTGAATTGGTAAATCTTATTACTAGAATAAATGTTAGACTTTTAAAGAAAAAAAATGTTGGTTTAAAGTGTAATTTTACCATAATGAAACGTGATGCGGATAAAAATCCTTATGATATAGATTCAGGATTTCAAGCAAATATGGTTTCGCAGGGTTCGGCTTTAAAAGAGATGAAAGCCCTTGATTTGTTTCAGGTAATGACAGATGAAGATTTGTATGATTTGTACAAAGATAATTACAAATTAGAGGCTCTTAATTCTGCATTAGTTGATGGTAAAATGAAAAGATTTTATGAAATTGATGCAAAACCGCTTGTAAAGATGTCTGAAATCCTTGAAGGAGAAGCTGCAAAAGATAGAGATGCCGAAGAAATTGAAGTTCCTAATTTTGTTCAATCAATGATGAATGAGCAAGAAGAAATTACTAAGAAAACTTTAGATGATGAAAATTTAATTTCTGATGATGAGTTGTATGATGGAGAGATGATTAATTTTCAAGAAATTAATTGTGTCTTTTATAAAACTGAAAGTGCAGCAGTACTTGATAATATTGCAACTGTTCTGCAAGATGTACCTAAAGGAATTATTGCTATAAAAGCTTCTGAAATTTATCAGCCATACACATTGAAATTGTTGTCTGTTGTTGATGAAACCGGAATTTATCAAAATATTATTCCAATTACTTGCAGTGATGATATGAAATATTCTCCTTATGCATTTTTTAGAGAATTGATATCTTCTGTTTTTCAGTACACTGTTTCTCAACAGTTGTTTAGCTCAAATAGTTTTTCAGCTTTTGCCGGAATAAATTCTTCTGATATGGTAAAAGATTTGATTAGTCTTACCCAAAGACCAATGGAAAATCTTGAAGATACAAGAGATAAATACTTCCAGGTCTTTCTGGATTTGTTACAATCTATTCCGGAAAGTTTAATCTATATTGAGAACTTTGAAAAAATTGATTCAAGTTCAATGTATATTTTGGAACAACTGTTTGATAATTTTGACGAGTTGAATATTAGTTATTTAATTTCGTATGGCAAAGAATATTCATTACACAAAAATTGCCATTTCTTATTATCAAGACCTTATTATACGGAAATAACACTCAAACCAACCCCGTTTGAAGATATTATTGCTGCGGATATGGCATTTTACAAAAATATTATGGACGATTTCTACTTTCAAAGAATTGCGAAATATGCTTGTGGAAGTACGTTGTTCCTTGATTTTGCTATTCAATATCTTGTTGAGTCAGGTGTTTATTCTTATACCGAATACTCAATTGTAATGGTTAATCCGAAAACAATAATTATTCCGTCAAGTTTATCTCAATTGATTAAAAGAAGATTGAACTTGTTGAAAGATGATGAAAGAGCGATAAAATTCCTTGCAATGGCGGTTCTTTTAGGTACAAGAGTTGATGTTAAAACTCTTGAAGCTCTTGGTTTTGCAAATTGGCGTCCAATTGCCGATAAACTTGCCGGCATGGGATATTTGTATTTTTATAATGATTGTATGTATTTTTCAAATTACAATTTGTTGAGAAAAAATATTTTGGAAGTTCTGTCAGAAGAAAAAATCCAAATATTAGCCAAAGATTTGTTTAATTTGGTATTTGTTGAAGATATGCCAAGTCCTGTCAAAGCATTTTTATATGGGTATTTTGAAGATAAAGAAAAAGTTATTTTCGAATGGGAAAAATTGGCAAATATAAATCTTTCAATGGGCGATTTTTCAGCATATTTGAATTGCTCAGATGAAATTATTAATTCCTTAGACAAGTATTCAGACACTTGGTCTGCTGCGGACTTGGAACAATATAAGGCTTCTATTTATGACAATATTTCAAATAATATGTTTGAATATGACCCTGAAAAAACTCGTGATATCGCAGAAAAGACTTTAATAAGTCTTCAAAGAACAGGAAATGTTACCGGTTTTGTATCGTTGTGTACAAAAATGGTACAAGGTTCCTTGCTGCACGGAGATTATATGTATGCACTAGGGCTTACACACAAGGTCTTATCTGCAATGGACGGTGTTTCTATTGATCCCGCTGCAGAAAATTTTGATTTGAACTATTTAGTTATGTCGATGATTCATGTCAAAATTCTTTTCAATACAGGAGCGTATGATGATTGTTTAGATATCGGGTACAATGTTTTGAATGTTTTGGATTCTTCAAAAATTGATAATATTCGTTATGTTGGCATTTCAAAAGAGGAATTCAAGTTGATACTTGTTGAATGTATTGCAGATATTGCTCTTGTTGATGTTATTTCATTGAAAGAAGATGTAAATGAATTTTTGGATATTTCGAATAAATTATTCAATTTTATTCCAAAAGAATTTGCAATATTTTCACAATTACAAAATCTTATTAAAGGACAAAAAGTTTTACTTACTCCTAATTTAAAAGGCGATAATGTTTTCCCAAATATTATTTATCATTTGATAAATGCATTTGTTTCGCACAAAAATGATGCTGTTGCTTTTGCTCAAGAAGTTTATAAAGCAAAACTGTTAGCGAAAGCAATGTATTTGTTCAAGTTTGAATTGTTTGCTGATGTATTGATTGCTTATTCTTATATTCAGTTGAATTCATTTAGAAAAGCCAATACTATGTGCTACAAAATTATAAAAACTGCTGAAGAAAAAGGAATGGTTTCTATTGTTCATTTAACTTGGTATATTTTAAGTATTTTGAATATTAAACAAGGTAAATACGATATTGCTTATGGTATTTTAAATAATTCAAACATTCAAATGGAAAAAATTGGTGGTATTAGCGAATATTTAACAATGTTAAATAAATTTAATATGTACAAAGTTTTGATGTGTACTCAAGCTAAAGATAAAGCAGAGATTTGCTTGAATCAAGCAACCGATATTGTACAAAAATATGAACTTAATTTTAACTTAAATGTTGACATCAGAGAACTTATGTCCGAGAATTCAAATAGATACGTTCAGCCGGTGAATAATCCGTTACATAGTCCGGTTGAAGAGAATGAAAGTACAAGAGAGCCAGTAGAGAATGATTCTGATGTTGACGGTGAAGTCGTTAATCCTGAAGATTTCTTCTCTGATAATTAATAGGGTTCAGAAAGAGAGGAATAATGAAAATTTTATTTGCATCAGCTGAAGTAGCACCATTTTCAAAGGCTGGTGGGTTGGCCGATGTTGTTGGCAGTTTACCTAAAGAACTTGAAAAAGATGCAGAAATTGCAATTTTTACTCCTCTTCATGGGTGTATTGATAAAGAAAAATATGGGATTAAAGAAATTGAAAATTCTGAAATGTGGCTAACTTTCGGAAATCAACCTCATAAATTTAATCTTTATATGACCAAACTTCCGGATACAAAAATCAATGTGTTTTTTATCAAAAATGATTGGTATTTTTCTTGCTTTAAAGAAGTTTATCCAAAATATTTAGACCCTCGTTATGAACACGAAAGATATATTTCATTTTCTCTTGCTGTTATGGAATACGCAAAGGCATTGAATTTTCGAGCTGACGTAATCCATGCAAACGATTGGCATACTGCAATGCTTCCTCTTTATCTTCATTCAAATTACAAGTTTGATGAATTCTGGGCGAATACAAAATGTGTTTTTGAAATCCATAACCTTGCATATCAAGGAATTTGGTTTGAAGATGTTCTGGATTTTGCAAATATGAGAAAAGATATTGTTTATAACCAATGGGGTTGTGAACATTATAACCGTGTAAATTGGATGAAAGGGGCAATAAATTATTCTGATAGGGTTGTTGCTGTTTCTCCAACTTATGCAAAAGAAATTTTAACACCTGAATATGGCGAAAACATGGATTATACTCTTCGGGGTGTTCAATACAAATTAAAAGGGATTTTGAATGGTATTGACTATACCGTATTTAATCCTAAAAAAGATAAAGCTTTAGTAAAAAATTATGACGTAAAATCTTTGCATAAAAAAGAGGCAAATAAAAAAGAGGTCTGTGAATATTTTGGATTGAAATATAACCCCGATAGACCGTTGATTGTTTTGATTTCAAGATTGGTAGGTCAAAAAGGTATTGATTTAATCCGCGATATGCAATATGAATTACAAAATTTGAATGCTGATTTTGTATTTATGGGTAGTGGCGATAAAAATTATGAAAATTTATTTATCTGGCTTTCTAATAATACAAACAATATAAGAACTTATGTCGGATATGATTCAAAACTTGCTAATTTAGTTTATGCTGGTTCGGATTTCTTCTTGATGCCATCAAAATTTGAACCTTGCGGATTAAGTCAACTTATCGCAATGAGATATGGAAGTTTACCAATTGTTAGAGCAACAGGCGGTTTAGAAGATACTGTTACCGGTTATCCATTAGATAATTCAAATGGCTTTAAGTTCTGGAGTTACAACGGTTGGGATATGCTAAATGCTATCAAATGCGCATTGTATGTTTATGGTGATAAATATGTATTCAATGCAATGAGAAAATCTGCAATGGAAGCTGATTTTTCTTGGAAACGTAGTTCTAAAGAATATATGAATATGTACCATGAAATAACTGGTAAGTAGGTTCTTTTTAATTTCTTTTCCTACTTGCGAAAAAATCATTTGTATTATATTATTAGAATATACTTAAAAAAGTGAGGTTTATTGATGGAACAGATTATTAAAGTAGCATGGGATTTGAATGAAAATACCGATAACAGATATAAATTAGTTTATGAGATTGCTGAACTTGCTAAAAAAATTGTAGATGAAAATCAAGCAAGAAAAGCTCGTGAAGATTTCGGTTTTGATGAATCTCATGAAACTAGTTATTCTAAAGAAAACCCTGTTGAGCATGCTTTGATGGTTAAAGCATCTGAAGCTGATGACAACAGATTAGTTGGGTAATAAAGTTTAAGGAATGCACAAAGACTTTAAGGTTTTTGTGCATTTTTATGAGTAATAATTATTTGGGGTATATTATGATAGAAGAGACTTTGGATTACATTAATGAGTACACAGACAATTTTGAGCCTGAAATAGGTATTGTTTTGGGTTCCGGACTTGGTGATTTAGCAGATAAGTATTGTGATATTGCTATTCCATATTCAAATATCCCTCACTTTGCAAAATCTACTGTTCAAGGTCATAAAGGTCAGTTAGTATTTGCAGATATCAATGGCAGAAAAGTTGTTATGATGCAAGGCAGAAATCATTTTTATGAAGGTCATTCAATGAGTGATGTTACTTATCCGATAAAAGTGATGAAAAAATTAGGGGTTAAAACTCTTATTCTTACAAATGCTGCCGGAGCTGTTAATAAAAGTTTCAGACCTGCTGATTTGATGGTTATAACCGACCATATCAATTTTATGGGTACAAATCCATTGATTGGTCGAAATGATGAGAATTTTGGGGTAAGATTTCCTGATATGTCCGAAGTTTATAGTAAAAACTTGATTAAAATAGTTGATGCTGCCGGTAGATTATTAAAATTAGACTTAAAACATGGTGTTTATATGGCAACAACAGGACCAAGTTATGAAACCCCTGCCGAAATCAAAATGGCAAGATTTATGGGTGCTGATGCTATCGGTATGTCTACTGTTCCGGAGGCAATTGTTGCTAATTATTGTGGTATTGAAGTAATCGGTATTAGTTGTCTTTCAAATTATGCAACCGGTGTTTCTACAAAGAAATTGAGCCATGAAGAAGTAATTGAAACAACAGACAAAGTAAAAGCAAAATTTAAGGAATTAGTATTATTATTGTTAAAAAATATCTAGTATTTTCGTTTAAATAAAGGAATATATGAACAAAAAACAACTCTTTGGGAAGCGATTCAAAGCGATTAGAAAAAAGTTTGGCTATACACAAGATAAGATGGCGGAAATTGCGGGAATAGAACCTCAATCAATAAGTAAAATTGAATCTGGTAAAAATTTTCCGTTACTATCAAATCTTGATAAAATTGCTATTAAATTGGGTATTGAATTAGAAGACTTTTTTTATTACGATCATAAAGTTTGTGAAGATGATTTAAAGGCTGATTTGATAAGGGTTTTTGATTCTTTAGACCAAACAGATAAAGAAAAACTTTTAAGAATTGCAAAGATTTTTCGAGTTTAAAGCAATCTAAATTTTCACGGATTTTATTTGTGGTATGCAAGTTCAAGGATTTTCAACATATTCAAATTATAATTCTCAAATGCAAGCAAGGACACCTGTGTTTAGAGGTTATACTTCTCGCTTTGGTAAAACTTTGCATAGTGCAATTGATAGAGGCTATCCGACCGAAGTTGAAAAGAAAAGTCTTTTGGGAGAAATTCAAAAGTTTATCAGAGAAAAATTATCTCCGGATAGATTGCTTGGAGAAGGTGCACATGGTTCGGTTTATAAAATAGATGACGATTTCTGTATGAAATTCGATATTGGAACAAAACCCAGAGCCAAAAAGATGGGCGAGCTTCCCGAAAATGGCTTTAAAGGGTTAAAAACATATTATGGTAGCAAGGTTGCAGATTTTGATGATGTTGCTATTTTGAAAAATGTTTCACCAGATGGGGAGCATATTCCTGTTGGGGTTCCTCAAAAATTTGCTATAAATAATTCTTCAGATGAAAATTTTGTATATTATCAATGTATTGCCCTTCCAAGATTGAGTGATCTTCCTCAGAAAAGTTTCGACGCGGTGGCTGAAGATTGTCAACGTCTAAATGAACTCGGGGCAAAAAATAAAACTCATTACACTTTTGATTATATAAATCCTAATAATTTTGTAATTGTTAATGACAAAATTAGGATTATTGATGATATAAATGTTTTAAAATCATCAGAAGATAATAGTGTTGCAAATTTGTTTAATGTTTTTCTAGAGAAGTCTTTCCTAAATACACCTGTTCAGTATTCACTGTATAGTGAAACAACAAGGAAAAAGTTGTTCAAAAAGATTGTCCTCGCAGGTATGAAAGCGGGTTTGCCAATGCGCAGTAAACATTCTACCGAGAATCTTTCCAGTTGGAAAAATGTTGTGAATGAACTTTGCGGAATGGATAATCCTTATGGTGAAGTATTGCATAATCTTGAAAAAATTTCTCAAAATCCAAATAAAGAACAACGAGTAAAACTTGCAAATGATTATCTTGATTCTTTATTTGAATATGATAAATTTCAGGATTAATTCTTTTTGTTCAAATTATCAATTTCAGCATTCAAAGTCTTGATTTGAACTTCAAGTTTTGTTCTTTCATCAATTACCGTATTGAAAGCCTTTTCCAGTGTTTTAATTTTTGCTTCTAAAACTTCAACTTTTGAGGCATTGTTTGTACCGGAAATTGATGTCTTTTCTAATTCTCTTTCATAGGCTTTAACTTTGATTTTTGTAGCTTCCAAGAACATATAAACAGTTCCTGCGCCAACAAAAATTCCGGATATAAGGGTTAATACAAGAAATGTTGAAATTCTAACGGCTTTTGCAATATAAACCCCTTGGATAATCCAGCCGTTTTGAATTTGTATATCTGTCAAATTTCTGTTTAGAAAATTGATACTTGAATAGTTCCCAAAATTTATTATTGCTAAATATATAAAACAAAGTAAAATTATTACACTTAAAATTAAGAATACTTTTTTCATTATTAAACTCTCCTGTTTCTAAAATAATTTAGAACTTTTTCTAATTTTTCGTCCGGTTTCAGTTCAAGTTCAATTATCTGTGCTGAAAACGGTTTTGCAAATTTTAGATAAAATGATTGCAAAACTTGTTCTTGAGTTTTGACTTTTCCTTGTCCTGCACCATATAATGTGTCATTATACACAGGGTGACGTTTATTGCTTGTATGAACTCTGATTTGATGAGTTCTTCCGGTGACAAGAGTTAGTTCTACGTAAGTTGCTTCGTTGCCAAATCGTTCAATTACTTTTAACTTTGTAACACTCGGTCTTCCGTCCGGTCTTACTGCCATTTTTTTAGGATTAAGATTGTTTCTGCCTATTGGGTCTGTAATTACGTCATTATCTCGTGGATAATTCCCCACCAAAATGGCATGATATTTTTTTGTAAGATTATGTTCTTTAATGATATTTGCAAGATATTCGTGAGTTTTGTTGTTTTTTGCAATCATCAAAAGTCCGGAAGTGTTTCTATCCAGTCGGTGAACAATTCCTCTTCTGAATTCTCCGTTAACATCAGACAAATTTTGACCGTATTTATATAACAATGCATTTACTAATGTTCCTGAAGTTTCAATAAATGTTGGGTGAGAGAGCATTCCTGACGGCTTGTTTATTACAGCCATATTCTCATCTTCCCAGATAACTTCTAATGGAATATTTTCCGGTTCAACTTTCAGAATACTTTCCTCTACAAGGTTTTCAAACTCAATTTTATCCCCATCTTTTAAGGTGTAAGATGGTTTTTTCTCTGTTCCGTTAACAAGAACTTTTCCTTTTTTAATTGCTGTTTGAATTTTTGAACGAGAAATGCCCTCATATAATTCTGATAAATATGAATCCAGTCTTAAATCTTCGGAGTTTTCATCAATTGTTAAAATCATATTATCTTCCCTTGTAGCAAAGTAAAATTACGACAAGTGCAATAACTCCAATAGTTATGAAAATATCTGCAACATTGAAAATAGGGAAGTTTACAAAATTCAATTGGATATAATCTCTTACATAACCTAAAATAATTCTTTCGTGGCAATTACTTGCAATTCCTGAGCATAACAAAGCAATGAATGATATTGAAATGAAATGAATGTTTTTAATATGATTATGAACATACATAAATAGCATTGTAATTGCAACGATTGACACGATTATTAGGAATTCTCTTGCGTTTTGTAATAGGCTGAATGCTGCTCCAGCATTTTTTAAATAATGCAATTGGAAAACTGCATTAGAATAATGGTGACCTGATGTTAAGTTATCAACAATTAGCTTTGAAGAAAACAAAGCTAGGAATAACCAAAAAATAAAACAGCCTATAAAAAATATGTATTTCCCGATTGAATTTTTCATATTAATCCTCTATTTTAATCAAGTTGTTTTTAGGTACAACGTTAACCCTTTTCATTACGCAAGCTAGTCCTGACATATAAACTTGAAAATGTCCATCATTCACATTTCTTGCTTTTGAGATTGCTAAAGATGCTATTGCATACTCATTTACATTATCAGTATTAGCTTTTATAAGTCTTTCAAGAACTTGTGTTTGTGGTAAAGCTCTTAATTCCGTTTTTGGAGTTGAAGCAGGATATGACACAGGGTCATGGTCAATTGAACCGACAATGAATGTATTATCATTATTTTCACCATCAACTTTCACTGTCGTTGTATAAGTTTCTCCGGAGCTAACTTGAGCCGGTGCCTGAATTTCAATATTCATAAATCTTGCATCTCCGTAAAGGAGAGATGATTCGTCTGTTAATGATGTTTCTCCTGAAATTAGCCATCTGTCATTAACTTTTACCAAATGATAAATACCTGTTGATGTTGAATGAATTTCTCCGGATACGGGCATGAAATCCATCGTGTCATGGATTGTTCCACTTGCGGTTTCAATTACTTGTACACTTGCGTTGTCTCCATTTACACTTATTGATTCTATTTTTGTAGAATAAGTCAAGTCTTCGCAAGCTTTCCAGGTTTCTTCAATGCTTTTGAAATAGGCATCTTTATTAAACCCGTCATTGTTAATATAATTATCTGCATACAAGTTTTTTAATTGTGTTAAACCATGTTTGTTTGCAAAGGTGTTATGAACTTCAAACAAGCTTTTAATTTGTTTAATAGCTTGTTTATTTTCTTTATTCTGTTCAATTCTGTAACTTCTATTTGAAATTAGAGATGCTTCTGCTTGAGAATTTACTGCAGGTATGATTAAAGCTGTTAATAATAATGTTAATACTATCTTTTTCATACATTACAGTATAGTTGAAAAATCTGGAAAATTTAATAGTATAAATAATGGAGATTAAAAACACATTAACATTTCTTAAAATAGTGTAATTATTACTCTAGAAATGGGTATATAAAGAGTATTAAGATTAGCCGGAGGATATTTAAGATTATGGATATAGCATTAAAACAAAATAGTATTTCATTAAATTTAATGGATAATAAAATAAAATCAGTGATTGAGGCATTGAAATTTTCAAAGATTGAAAAAGTTTTATCTGATGCATTGGAAGATATGCCTAATACTAATCCTGTTAATTATATTGGAGATTTGAACAGGGCTGATATTATGCACTGATTTTAGTGTTAAGTATTTTTATTTAAAAAGTTCTATTAATTGATTTTTCATGCTATCATTATACTGTTATAGAAAAGGAAAAAGACATGAGTTTAACAGTATATTTAGGGATAGATGTTGGTTCTGTTACAACTAAATTAGCTTTAGTTGATGAGACAGGTAAGTATGTTGACAGTGTTATGTTGAAAACGGCAGGAAAGCCTGTCGTTGCTGTCCAAACAGGTTTAAACAGATTATATGAAAAACGATTAACGGAATATGATGTTATGGGTGTTGGTACAACGGGTTCCGGACGTGCTTTAGCAGGTTCACTTGTTGGCGCCGATATTGTAAAAAACGAAATTACGGCTCACGCAGTTGCCGCAAGTACCAATGTTCCAGGGGTTCAGACTATTTTGGAAATCGGAGGGCAAGATAGTAAAATTATTATTTTGCGAGATGGTATTGTAACAGATTTTGCTATGAATACCGTTTGTGCAGCCGGTACAGGTAGTTTCCTAGACCACCAAGCACAAAGATTGAATGTCCCGATTGAAGAATTTGGTGAAACAGCTCTTCGCTCAACTAATCCTGCTAGAATTGCAGGTCGTTGTGGTGTATTCGCGGAAAGTGACTTGATTCACAAACAACAATTAGGTTATCCTGTTGAAGATTTGTTATATGGACTTTGCCAAGCTTTAGTTCGTAACTATTTGAGTAACCTTGCTTTGGGCAAAGAACTTTTACCAACTGTTTCATTCCAAGGTGGTGTTGCAACAAATACAGGCATGGTTAAGGCTTTTGAAGAAGCTTTGAATACAAAAATTGTTGTCCCTGAAAATCACCAAACAATGGGGGCAATTGGTGCTGCGTTGCTTGCTATGGAAAATCACCAATACACGGAAACCCCAACTAAATTCAAAGGTTGGAATGTCGCAGATATGCACTTTACATCAATTACTTGCGGTTGTACCGGTTGCTCAAACAATTGTGAAGTTATTACAATCGTTGAGGGAGTAAATGAAGTTCAACACGTTGAGAAAATTAAAGATGTTAAAGGCAATATCATTGCAAGATGGGGCGGTACTTGTGGTCGTTGGGATATAAGCTAGGATAAAAAATATATATGCAGAATTTTGGGCAAAATCCTCAAAAAAATTTATCAAGGACATCAATTCTTACAGAATTGTCCAACGGTAACGTTGAACTTGGAGAGGCTTTTGCCCTTATTCTTAGTGATATGGTTGTACAAAGTGGTATTACAAATCCTGAGTCTGAGCCTTTTGATGTCGTTCCTGATTCTTGGAGGAAGCTTGCTGCTAAGCCAGAAAAAACTCCTGATGATATTAAAAAATTAGATTTGTCTTTTAAAGAAGAAATTCAATCGCTTGCAGAATCTTATCTTTTATTTATGGCTCGAGAAACAAGAAATCTTACCGGAAAGCTTGATTATGCACAGTATGAAATGTATATGCTCAAATATCGATTTGGAAGATATGATATAATGAATAAGCCAGAGTATTTATCAAAGGTTAAAGTTCAGATAAAAAATGCTTTTAAAAAAATTTCTGCTCATGGCGAACAGCAAGGGGATAATTTGATTGATAAGCACGATATGGCTGCTTTTATTTATGCTCTTTCTACAAAATCAAAGAGGGATTCAAATAAAAAATTTATTGGATTTGAAATTAATGGAATTATTACACCGGAAGAGTATGCTGTTAATGAGAATAACTTGTTTGAAGCGGAAGATAATTTATTTTCCGTGAAGTTACGAGTTGCATACAAAATGTTGAATAGCTAGTTAGGGGATTAAATTTCTATGAAAAATATTTTAGTTTCTTTGATGTTAATAGGTTTAATTGGCTTTAATGCGAAAGTTAATGCGATAGAAAATATTTATAGTCTTGATGATGTTGCACCTGTTCAAAACGAAGAAGTTCAAGTAACAAATGTTAATGCGCCATTAGAGGCTACAGTTTCTTTTGACTGGTTAGATATTGATTTAGCACAAAGAGAAAATCAAATTCAACATTACAAAGATTTGTTATTTACAAATAATTCCAGTCATATCTATTTTACAAAAGATGAATTCAAAAAAGAATTTGCAAAATATTATAAAGACAAAGATTTTAAACTTCACTATATGTTAACAAATAACGGAGTTACAGAAGATGAAGATGCAAAATATTGCGCATTTTTCTATAAGAAAAAAACATTAGTCTTGTATGCGATTCAATACAAAAATACTCCGAATAAAGCTTTTTATTACACCGCATTTGGTGGTTTGAGATATACAGATTTGATGTCTGATGAATATCCGAATTTCCCATACACATCAATGCAATATGATCAAAAAGGACAATTAAAGAGTGCAATTTATTTTGCATCAAAAGATTTGCAATACATGTTTGGGCCGGATAAAGAATTTCAGGGGATTTGGTACAAAGATAAAATGTATGACAAAAATGGCAAACAAGTTTTAACTCGTACCAATTGGTAGTTCCTAATAAAAAGGTCGAAAATATTTTCGACCTTTCGAAAATCATTTTGTAACTATAGACAATATATAATTGTCGTTAAAGTATTTATTTGCAACTTCAATGATATCTGAATCTGTCACACTGTTAATAAGTTGTTCGTATTTGTCTTTGAATTCATAGCCTCTTGTAGATGCTTCGTACCAACCAAGATTTGATGCTTTATCAAGGTTTGTTTCAAGACCGATTACGTAATTGCCTAAGAGTTTATCTTTTGCATCTTTTAATTCTTTATCGCCCACATATTCTGTTTTTAGACGTTTGATTTCTTCAAACAATCCTTGTTTAGATTTTTCAAGTGTTTCCGGATTAGTTCCAATATATAACAAGAAGCTTCCTCTAAGAATATTTGGGGAGTAACTTGTACCTAGTTGGTAAGCTAATCCTTCTTGCTCTCTCAGGTCTTTGAATAGTCTTGAACTCATTCCTGTTCCTAGGATTGAATCAATAACTTGCAATGTCGCATAATCTTTTTTGTTCAAAACACCATTTGTTTGCCAACCAAGCATAATCCATGCCGTTTGAGTTTGTGGCATATTTTGAATTGTTTTACGTGGAGCTGAGACAGTTGGAATTTTTGAGGAATATGTTTGATAATCGAATTTTTTGCCATTCTCTTTTTTAGGGAAAATTTTATTTAATTCTTGAATTGTTTTATCTTTATCAACATTTCCGTTTATAGAAATTACCATATTTTCAGGATTAAACACATTATTATAGTATTCAACCATTTCTTCTTTTGATATTTTTGGAATATTTTTTTCTAAAACTTTAGACGAAATTGAATATGGTGTGTTTTGATAAATTAAATCTCTATATTCTTCAATTGCTCTTTGGATTGGAATATCTTTATTCCTTTTTATTGAACTCATTTTGTCGGATTTAACTTTTTCTATTTCAAAGTTATCGAAAGTTGCATTATTTACAACTTCATTCAAAAGTTCTAATGTCTTGTCATATTCATCTTTTGTTGTTAGGACTGAAATTGCAAAGGCATCAGCACTTGCAACAGGTGCAATTTTTATTCCATTATCTTCTAAAATTTGAGAAAGTTCTAGCGATGAATAATTTTTAGTTCCTTTCATCATTAATGATGCGACAAGGTTTGCTGTTCCATGAGTTTTTTCTAATAGCTGTCCCCCTTTTGCATATATACTGATTGCGATAATATCATTTGATGAATTTGGGGTATAAAGTAACGTTGCACCGTCAGATAATTTGTATTTTTGAGATTGTGAATTTTCACTCACTAATTCTGCACTTCCTGTATCTTTTTTTATATTTGCAACAGGAACATTTTTAGCACTTTCCGGAAGAACTATTGAAATTGCACTTTTGTTTTCGCCTAAATATTTATCTGCCGCTTTTTTTACATCATCTTTTGTAACTGCTTTGATATTTGTAAGATAGTTATCATAAAATTTGATATCATTTGTCAAAGCCATTGTGTAGCCGATTTCTGTTGCAATGTTTGTAATTGATTCTCTAGAATAGAATGTACTTCTTTCGATTATATTTTTGGCAAGACCGAGTTGTTCATCTGTGATACCGTTTGTTTGAATTTTTTTGATTTCATCAAAGATTGTATCTTGAACTACTTTGCATTTTTCTGGTTCAAAGTTCGCTGAAATGTAAAAAATTCCATCATCACGGTATGTGGAATTCCCTGCATCAACTGAGAATGCAATTCTTTTCTTTTCTTTCATTACTTGATTTAATACTGATGATCTCCCATCACCTAAAATTGTAGCAAGAACATCCAAAGCATAAGAGTCTTTATCTTCTATAGGTGTGCCTCTAAATCCTACAAGCATGTAACCTGATTCGGTGTTTGGTAGATATTCAACTTTTTTTACTTGTTTTGTTAATTGTTCTTCTTTGGGGTACACATTTTTTATTTGTTTTTTATATCCAGCATTAAAATCTTCTTTAATTTTTGAAATTGCATGTTCTGGGGCAACATCACCAATTACGATTGTAATCATATTTGATGGAGAGTAGTGAGCATTATAAAAACTAAGAATTTGGTCACGTGTAATTGTTTCAATTACATCACTTTTTCCGATAACTCTTCTTTTGTACGGGTGATTTGTGTACATCATATCATTAAGGTTATCTTGGAGAATTTTTGATGGTGCATTCAAGTCTTTGCTAATTTCTTCTAATACAACTTTTCTTTCTTTTTCCATTTCATTTCGAGGAATAAGCGGGTGCATCATCATATCAGCATGTAAATCCATTGCTAAGTCAAAATCCTTAGATGGAATTGTTACATAATAATGTGTAAAATCTTTACTTGTTGCGGCATTTGTTATTGCTCCTTTTGTTTCAAGAATTTTGTCAAATTCCCCTGGGGCATGATTTGATGTTCCTTTGAAGAATAAATGTTCTAAAAAGTGCGCTACACCATTGTTAGAATCATCTTCATCAATTGAGCCTGTTTTAATCCAAGTGTCAATTGTTACAATTGGATTACTTTTAACTTGTTGGATAACTACGGTTTGTCCGTTATCAAGTTTGTATGTTTGAGCACTTGCACCCCAAACAATGTTTCCACAAATCATTATTGCTGCAACCAGTATAAATTTTTTCATTATAAAACCTCTCTTTTGAAATAATTATATAATAAAACCGTTAAAAAGATATCCCTTATGAGATTAGCTTTTTAGGTAATAGGCATTTCTTGTAAGATGTCGGTTGATTTGAATTTTTTAGGTGATTTTAGAGAAATGTATTCTTTCAACGCTTCAAAAGTTACAGCACAAACTTTTGCATTTGCTTTTGTTTCAAAATTTCCTTTTTCATCAAAATCATTAATTGCCATTTGTTTAAAGAAATCTCTCAATTTATAAGGCATTTGTTTTTTTAAATAGTGAACTTTTTCTGCGCAATCTTTACAAATAATTCCTCCTAAATTTGGTACAAAGTACATTGTTTCTTCCCCAATTTTGTCGTGGCAACATAGACAAGAGTCAAGTTCAATAGAAAAACCTGATTCAATCATCATTTTTAGTTGAAATTTAATAACTGCAATCATTATTTCAACTTTTGAGTTTGAAGTTGAAATTGCATTTAGAGTTTTATATAAAAGGTTATAAATAAGCTCAGAGCTGGGGTCTTCTTCAAGTCCAAAATTATTAACAACTTCCGTTACATACATAGAGTAAAATATTTTATCAATATCTTGTCTTGTTTTGTTAAAAGTATTTAGAACTTCTGCTTGGCAAATTGTATCAAGATTTTTCCCTTTATGTAACATCAATGTGTTTGCGACAAGCAAATCCATGCGAGCACCTAACTTACTCTTGGGCTTTTTTACTCCCTTAGCTACTCCCCTGATTAGTCCTTTATCTTTTGAATACATAACAATAATTTTGTCTGATTCACTCAAATTGTAGGACTTTAGATTAATTGCGTCTGTTACAAAATTATTTTGCATTGTCCCTTTATATTAAAATACTATATAATTGCAAAAATTTTATGCAATTGTTTTGTTCATGCCGGTTCCTCGGTAAATACCTCTCATAAGTTGTTCAAGTTCAGATCTGTTATCAGAATATTCAAGAGCAACTTCTTTGGTAATTTTGTTTTCATTATACAACTTATATAATGACATGTTCATTGTTGTCATATTGTTAAATGAACCATTCTTAACAAGTTCATAGATTTGTTCAAGCTCATCTTTTTGAATAAAGTCTTTAACCGTTGGAGTTACAACAAGAATTTCTGTCGCAGGAAGTCTTGAACCTCCCTCTGCTGCAGGTACAAGTTTTTGAGAGATTGTACCCCTTAAAGTGTTTGCGATTTGGCTTCTAACGAAAGGTCTTTCATTAGGGTCAAATAAGTTGATAATTCTGGCAACTGTTTGAACAGAGTCGTTTGTGTGGATTGTTGATACAACAAGGTGACCTGTTTCAGCTGCTTTAAGAGCTGATTCAACTGTTTCTCTGTCACGAATTTCACCGATGAAGATAACATCTGGGTCTTGTCTCAAAGCGTATTTAACACCATCTGAAAATGATGGAGTATCAATAAGCAATTGTCTTTGAGAAACGATTGATTTTTTGTTTGAGAAAATAAATTCGACAGGGTCTTCAATTGTAACAATGTGTTTTGATGATGATGCGTTGATGTAATCAATCAAAGATGCAATTGTTGTTGATTTACCTGATCCTGTAGGACCGGTTACAAGAACCAATCCGTTGTTAAATTTGGCGAATTCTTCTAATGTTTTAGGTAGATATAATTCCTCAAAAGTCTTTATATAATAAGGAATTGCACGAATAACCATTGCAGTTTTACCAAGTTGTCTACTCATATTGATACGGAAACGAGAACACCCTGGAATTTCATAAGAAAAGTCGATATCAAAGAATCTTGTAATTCTGTCTTTCAAGTGTTGAGGAGCAACTGTTCTGATAACAAATTCCATGTCTTCACTTGTTAAAGGTGGAAGATTAATCCTCATGATTTGTCCAGAAACCCTAATAGCAGGTCTTTCTCCCTCGCAGATGTGAGCATCTGAAGCTCCAACTGATACTGCTTGTCTTAAAAAATCTTCTATATAAAAATCGTTATTTGCGCTCATACAGTCCTCTTAATTTAACATAATACAGTATATCATTTTTTTTAGTTTTGCACAAGTTTATTGTGCATGGTATCATTCAGATGTTGGAATTATGATAAATATTGAAAATATTAGGGATACACTGCAAAATAAAAATTTTGTGATGTTTTTGACGTCGTTAATTTTTATTGCAGGGGTTAGTTCATATTTTTATGGACCGGCAATTCTTTTTGCTGCTTTAGTTACAGTTGGATTGCTTACTTGTTTGTATTTGAATTTGTTTAGCTTTAAGAGAGTATTATTTTTAATATTTGTTTTTTATTTTGGATTTTTTATAAGTTTTGTTAAAATAAAAAATTATGATGATTTGTTACCGCTTGCACCATTAAATACTACTTTTACCGGACGAATTGTCAGTATTCCGAATTCTCCGGAAAAAGATAAAGTAAGATTTTTTATGCAAGTTGATAATGTCGCAGGAAAAAATGTTGCAGGAAAAACTTTTGTTACAATCTCTACGAATCCAGAAGTTATTGAACTGTTAAACATTGGAGAAAAAATTTCAATAAACGGAAATTTAAGAAGACCATTTTCAGCTTCAAATCCCTCACAATTTGATTATAGTGTGTATCTTAGAAATTTTAATGCTTTTACTGTTTTATATTCTAATGGTGAGGGGTTGAAGTTTTTAGAAGATAAACCGTCTGTAAAATGGAAATTTTTGCAGAGATTAAATGATACTAGAAATAAAATTCTAAAAACTCATTCAAAATTTTTGAAAAGTCCAAATCTTGAAATTCTTGGTGGAATTGTCTTTGGTGATGATGCTGTTGCACCTCCAGATTATATAAAAACATCTTTTATCAATTCCGGCTTGTTACATATTTTAGCGGCTTCTGGCATGAATGTGGCATTTATTTTTTCGTTTTGGTTTGTAATATTAAGATTTTTAAGGGTCCCTTATAAGCCAAGAGTTTTGTCAGGCATGCTCTTAATCGTTCTCTATACATTGATGACAGGGCTTGGACCGTCTGTAGTTCGTGCTGCATTGATGTTGCTGTTTGTTTTGACCGGAAAATTATTAGATAGGGATACTCATAGTGTTTCGCTTCTATCTTTGGTTGCAGTGTTGATGTTGATTTATAACCCTGCATATTTGAATAATGTAAGTTTTCAACTATCATTCCTTGTGACTTTTGGTTTAATTACAACTGCAACGATTTTTTCTCAAAAATTGGATAAAGTTCCAGATTGGTTGAAAGTACCTATTCTTATACCATTAGTCGCTCAAATATGGATTGCTCCAATTCAAATGTTTTATTTTAATACGTTTAGTTTATATTCAATATTTGCGAATATTTCAACTGTGTGTTTATTAAGTGTGATAAGTTTTTGTGGTTTTGTAAGTTCGGTTATTTCAGTAATTACTCCTCTTGCAGATATTACATGCAGGATTTTTGATTTTGGTTTAAATTATCTTTTGAATATCTTAGTTTGGATTTCAGATTTCTTTGCAAATCTTCCGCATTGTGTATTACAAACAACTCATCCGAATTTGTTACAATTACTATTTTATTATTCTGTTTTGTTAATGGTAACATTTCTTGTCAAATATGAAAAATATAAAGAGTCCATACTTGTTACGATAATTGGGGTGGTAATAATTCTCGGAACAACTATTCGTCCGGTTTCGCATAAATTAGAAATTATTGCATTTGATGTGCAAAATGCGGACTCATTTCTTATTAAGACACCACAAAATAAGTATTTTTTTATTGATACCGGTAAAGCTCCTTATAAAAGTGGAAATTCGCAAGCAAAAATTATAATGCTTAAATACTTGAAAGACCGAGGAATTAAGGATTTAGAAGGGGTAATTGTTACCCATTTTGATAATGACCATTCCGGTGGAACTGTTGATTTTATTGAAAATACGAATATAAAAACTTTGTATCTTAATTCAACAGAAAAAGAAACTCAAACTTCAAAGGATATTTTCAATGCGGTTAAAAAATTAAAACAAAATGTTAGAATTGTGAAAAATGAAGACATCATTTATTTTGAACCTAATTTAACCTTAAAAACATATAAAGCAAAAATTGGTGGAAAAAATCGAAGCAATGAATGTTCAACTGTCACTTTATTGAGTTATGGGAAATTTGAGATGCTATTTATGGGTGATGCCGGTGTTACGTCTTTCAATCAGTTACAAAAAGATATTCCTCATAATGTAGAAGTTCTAAAAGTTGGTCATCATGGTGGTCCGAGAGTTGTTGATTCTCAAATGTTAGAACATCTCGAGAATAGAGTATCTCTGATTTCTACCGGTATAAATTATTTTGGGCACCCCAATAAAGGAACTCTAGATATTTTGCGCAATACGGATATTTTAAGAACTGATTTGCTTAATTCTATAAAAATTATGACTGATGGCAATGAATACAAAATTTATTCTTATGATACCCATGATAAAAGATATCAATTCCGAGAAAATTTTTATTCAAAATGATATTAGAAAAACATTAAAACTTGACATAATTATCGTAAATTTTACACTAATTGTTAAGCAACTCAAATCCCCTCATATCAAGTGTTTTGTAGGTTGTAAAAATCTCAAAAAGTAACCTAGGGGTTGAAATTTTAAATTTTTGTAATATAATGGGTGTATAAAACATTCGAAAAAACGAAAGTCTTATAAAAAAGTAAGAGCAAAAAGTAGTTTTTGAGAATTTTCAATTTACAACTAGAGGATTACATTTTGAAAAAATTATTACTATTCACTATTGCATTAGTGTTCATGTGTTGTACACAAGTGCAGGCGGCCAATGTAAATACAGTAAAGGCAGCGATAGTAAAACATTCTATCGAAATGGGTGTAGATCCAGCAATTACTCTTAGTATTGCGAAAACAGAATCAGGTTTTAGACACGAAGCAAGAAGTTCTCACGGTGCTGTAGGTGTCTTTCAACTTATGCCTTCCACTGCAAGAAGAATGGGATTAAACCCATATTCTCTTGATGATAACATCAAAGGTGGAATCATGTATTACAAGTCAATGTACAAAATGTTTGGATCAATGGAATTAGCTTTAGCAGCTTATAATGCAGGTCCTGCAAATGTTAAAAAATATCGTGCAGTTCCTCCTTATAAGGAAACAAAAAGATTTGTAGCCGGTATTATGGCTGATTACAATCATTTTAAAGCTCATCCAGATCCTGCAATGATTGCAGTTAAAAAACCAACACCGGTTGCTAACCGTACTGTAGTTGCAGTTCAAACTCCAAAGGTTCCGGCAGGTGCAGCTAAGATGGTTGCTAAAGCTCCGGTGAAGTCAGCTCCATTACCGGTTTCTAGATTTGAAGAAGCTAGAAAGGTTAACGCTCAAATGATTAAAGCAATGCCTATGGAAGGTGAACTTAAATCTCAATCAGTTGCAATTTAATTTTTGGTTATGAATGTTAAAAATAGATGAGCCTTATGACTCATCTATTTTTTTATCAAATGTTTATATTTTTATTATAATTTTGTACCTTAAAAATACAGCAAAGCCTTGTTTAATAATATATTGTAAAAAATATTTTAGTAAATTAATCTCAAAAATTTCTTATTTTTATTCTGTTAATATTTGTAAAATTATTCACTAGGACTAGTTAAATAGTATTATATTTTTTACCCATTTGTGGTATATATAAATTGTACATAAATGAATTATATTATATTTATTATAGTTCAGTAGATTGGAGGAAAAAATGGCAGTAGGTCAATTCGTTTTTATGTTACACAGTCACCTACCTTACTATAGAAAAGCAGGCATGTGGCCGTTCGGTGAAGAAAACCTTTATGAATGTATGGCAGAAACATACGTTCCGCTTCTTAATGCAATTTCAGAATTATATGATGAAGGCATAAAAGCGAAATTAACTGTAGGTATTACACCTATTTTGGCTGAACAGTTGAATGATGAACACTTGAAACAAGGGTTTGTTGAATACTTAGATTCCAGAATTAAAAGTGTATCTAAAGATTTGGACAGATATCCTGATCCAAAAGTTCCTCATTCTCAACATTTGAAATATTTAGCAAAATATTACTTTGATTGGTTTAACAATATTAAAGATTCTTTTGTTAACAAATATCATATGGATTTGATTTCAGCATTCAAGAAGTTCCAAGATTTGGGCTGTATAGAAATCACAACTTCCGGTGCTACACACGGTTTTTCTCCATTACTTGCAACAGATAACAATTTAAATGCTCAATTCAAAATTGGTTCTGATACAACAAAAAGATTATTTGGCAAAAAGGCAAAAGGTTGTTGGTTGCCAGAATGTGCATATCGTCAAGGTTATGAATATATTGGTAAAGATGGTCAAAAACATTGGAGACCGGCGATTGAGGTTACTCTTCAAAACAATGACATTGAATACTTCTTTACAGAATCTCATGTTATTGAGGGTGGAAATTCAATCGGTTGTCGCCGTGTAGTTGGTGTTTACGGAAATATTGAATATATTCCATTACCTGATAGGGAACCAACCGGATATGATACATATTCTGCTTACTGGTTACCTGATGCACAGGTTGCTGTTATGGGTAGGAATGACAGAGCTGGTTACCAAGTTTGGTCTGCTGCTGATGGTTACCCAGGAGATGGTTGTTTCAGGGAATTCCACAAAAAAGATGACAAATCCGGTATGAATTATTGGAGAATTACTTCACCTAAAACTGATTTAGGGGATAAAATGCTTTATGACCCGGTTTTGGCATTGAATAAAATTAATGAAAATTCGGATCACTATACTACAATGCTTTACCACTTGTTGAATGACTACAAAAATTCTCACAACGGTAAAGAAGGCTTGATTATGGTATCATTTGACACCGAGTTATTCGGTCACTGGTGGTTTGAGGGTATTGAATTTATTAAACAAGTTATTAAAAAGTTTAATCAATATCTTCCACAAGTTGAAAGAATGACTGCAGGTGAATATTTGCATGCTCACCCTCCTACAGAAGCAATTCAGATTCCGGAATCTTCTTGGGGGCAAGGTGGACACTTCTATGTATGGAATAACCACTTAACTGAATGGATGTGGCCGATTATCCACTCTTGTGAAAAACGTATTACATCTATTGCAGATAAATATCCAAATATTCCAGATGATAAATTATTGCATAGAGCATTGAATCAATTAGCTAGAGAAAATCTACTATTGCAAAGTTCAGATTGGCCATTCTTGATTACCACATGGCAGGCTAAAGACTATGCAACAGACAGATTTAGAGAACATGTTGATAGATTTGAAGAGATTGCTGACATGATTGAAAGCGGCAATATTGATAATGCTGAATTGGAAAAAATTGAAAGCATTGATAACTGCTTCCCTGTGATTGATTATCGTGTATATCAATCAATTGAAGAGGGTGTAATTCCGCAACAATCTAAAAAGTTAGCACCTTTATATAAAGATTAGACATAAATAATATTTTACAATTCATTTTACAAGCCTTGGCTCAAAAAGCTGAGGCTTTTTATTTTAAATCAAGAAATTTCCGGTTTTTGTTTGGGTAAATAAGTTGCGGATATTTATTTATTATCTTTTCTAAGTCTTCATTACTAATAGGAATTTCTTTTGCAGGTTCGTAAATAGTTTTTTTGTTCCCTTTTACTCTAAAGAATTTACCTCTTGTGTTTCTGTAATCTCGAAGCATGTTTTCGGCAAAATCACATTTTCCAATCCACGCATCAACAATGATTGATTTTGGGTGAAAATATCCTTTTTCAATTGGAACATTAGGTGGATTTATAAGACAAACTGAATGGTCTATTTTCTTTTCTTTTCCATTTACGAGATTGTACATGTGAATTCTAGACACATTTTTAACCCCATTCAATTTAAGAACAATTTCGGAAAGCATTGCATCTTCTAGACAATTACCTATTTTTTCTTTCTCTAAGTAACTAAGCATTTCCATTGTTGGAGAATCTTTTTTAAGGTTTTCTTTTTTAAAACAGTTTTTTCTGAGTTCTATCAATTGATAAATTTTGTCATAAATATGTTTTTTTATTTTGATTTTCTTTTTATTTTCTTTAGAGAGGAATAAGTAATGGACGAAATCTTCAACTTTTTCTAACATCGTTTTGGAAGAACGACGTTTGTTAATTGCGGGTGTTTGTTCAAGTAAATCCATTACTTGTCCAAGATTGTTAGGACGGGTAGAACATAAATTATTGCTTTTCAAATAAGAAATGATACCCTCTTGATGTTTAGTTGTCGAGAAGTGTGGGAATGTTGAATTGACAATGTGAGAAACCCATTGAGCATCTTTGATTTGAGAACAACGGGAGGTAAAACTTTGACTTGTTGTGTTTCTAAGTTCCATAGATTGATAAAGAAAGCTAAAAATAATAATTGATTGAATTTGCGACTATATTTACAAATATTAATGAAAAATTTCCAAAAAAGTTCTTGCAATTTTTTTTTTAGCACATATAATAAAGAAGTAGCCAAAACATTTGGGAGCGTAGCTCAGTTTGGTTAGAGCGCATGCCTGTCACGCATGAGGTCGCGAGTTCGAGCCTCGTCGTTCCCGCCATTATAAAAGAACCCTTTGAGGGTTCTTTTTTTGTTTTTAAACGACTCGGCTCTTCTCGCCTGTCTTGGATTTGCTCCACGCTCCCAGAGTTCCGCAATAGCAACACAGTTGCAGTTTGCTCCATCTGCTCGCTATCCGGACTAACTTCGTGTCGTCCGTCCGCAAATCCGCTCGTCGTTCCCGCCATTTAAAGAGACTTTTAAGAGTCTCTTTTTTAGTGCGAATGTTTTGTGTGTAATGTGTGTGTATGTATTTTTTGAGGCATTTCAATTATGGCTGGTAGTTGTATTATTTGGGAAAGTTGGCTATATATCGGGGTTTGAGGGGTCTGAAATAATCAAACTAAGCATCAAACAAAACGGTCAAATGACTCTTTTGATGGTCACATAGAAAATTTATTTTTCTAAAAAATCATTTTTTCTCTACTCCACAAGCCGATTTTTCCACTGAGTAATTCAAGATTAATTTGAGGATTTTGAATTCGTGTGTATAAAACTAACTAGGATAACATATTATTAGCAATTTTGTCTATCGTTAGCAAGCCTTTACGGAAGAATGTTTCTGCGTCTAAGTAAACTTTTTGAAAGAAATCAAAAGTATTGTGATTTTTATTGCCTAAATCCAAACTTGTTTTTTTTATATAACTTAATTCCTCAGAAGTTAATTCAATACCCTTTATTTTTTTGAAATATAGCTTTGCTAACTTATCATCAATATTCTTTAAGTGACACAAATTTATAGTATTTTGAATTATGCATTCTTGTTCTTTAATATCAGTTACACCTTGCGATTTTAGTGCTTCAATCATTGAGGTATAATTTTTAGGAAACATATCTCTTGCTGTTTCTACAGGCAAACCTAATATTTCTTTAATTTTTGATTCTAAATTATATGCAGAAATTTCTAAAGGATTATTAAAATATTTGTATTTGTCACAATAATTTGGAGTAGTTCCGGAATATTCACGAACAGCTTTACTCCATTTATTTATATCAAATCCTTGTATATTTATACCTTCGCTCATTTTTCTATAGAAATCACAATTAATTGCAGTATTAGGCATTATCCCTTTTTTAACAAAAGCTTTATATACTGGTGAGGACATTTGTGCTTCTATTAAATAAGTATTAAATTGTTTTTCTCCGACAGCTTTGTATAATTTTATAAATTTGTCCATATGATCAAGTTCATGATATAGAAAAGCTATTTGATTTTCTATTGGTAAATTTGTAATTGTTTGACTAAAATCTAATTTCCCTGAAGAGAAATTATATCCCCCATCCGCTCCCAATTTTTTAGCAAGTTTAAAACTTAATGAATCTAAATCTAATTTTAATATTTCTGGATGTTTGTAGCCCATTCGTTTTAAAATTGCATCTTTAACCATTCTAATTGTATCTCTATTATCTTTCCCTTTTATGTTTGTTAAAGCCCGAACAAATTGTTCTGAAATATAAGAATTATTTGTAAATGTAACGGTATCATGGGTTAAATTGGTGGCATATTTTAAACTACATGTGTTTACTTTTACAGGTCTTGTTACAAGCAAACTTTTTTCACCAGCTTTTGCCCAAGCCGTAATAAATTTTGTCCCGACTTTTTCTAATCCCATAAAAATATCCTTATTTCCCCCTGATATTTATATAAAGTATTTTTTTGTCAGAAATTGCTTAATTGTTACAAAACTTATACCCCTCACCCTAAACCTCTCCCACAAGGGGCGAGGTAAATAGTCAAACTTACTGTTCGAAATCCTCAAACTGACTGTCTTTTTACAGTGTGTAATATGTGGGTAATGAAAAATTCAAAACTTAAACGCAAGGATGTGAAACTTAAAAACAGATATGCGAATCCAAAACTAAAAAGCTCCTGTTAGGAGCTTTTTAATATCTTGTGTATATGTACTTAAAATATTTATTGCTTCAAGTTTTCGTTGATGGACAGGATGTGCATAGCATTGAGTTGTTGTTATTTTTGAATGCCCTGGCAAACAGTTTTTTACTTGCTAAAGGGATTAAAATAATTTCTGTTGCACTTTTTTTTCTAAAAAAGATTTTTGGTTGCTTTGTTGAATTTCATCTGTCGGTTTAAGATTTCCTAAAATCATCAAATCATTTGGGTTGTGTTTTCTATAGTTTTCTTGAGCTATTTGTGGATTTTTATTGGCATAACAATATTTACAACCATTTGGACAAGTGTCATAATCCCCAATATTTCTATTCTCCATACAACGACAGCCTTGTCTGTTACCTGAATGTCGTACCTTTTTGAATGTAATATCATTTGCTTTGCCTAAAATTTCAGATGTCATACACCCCGATTGCAGAATTCCATATTGTTCAATATTTTCAGCTATTGCACAAGTTTGAATTATTATATTGTGTTTCTTCGCTATCGCTCCTATATTTTTTGCGATTTCATTTTTATCAACGTCAGTCAACGTAATGATTTCAGGCATGTTCGTTTTTAGCTTCTTATACATTTCAACAAAACTAAAAATACATCTGTCAATATATGGTGAAAGTTTTTCAGACATATAATCAAAAGTTTCATAATGAACATTTTTAGTGTATTTTTCTGTCAAAAGAATTGGGTCATATCGCCAAGCAATTCTTTGTTTATCGACAATTTCAGATAATTTAATAAGAGTTTCAATGCTTTCGTCTATACTTGGCACATTAGGTTCAATGTCCTTGCCATAAGCCGTAATTGTATAGTGAAAATATGTGTTAAACTTATCAGTAATTTCTGTTAATCTGTCTAAAATCGGTTCATAATTTTTGGAACAAAATACAACGCAATCAAGGACTTTTGGGTCTAGTTCGTATTTTGTTACTTTGTTTTGAAACATTGGATTTCTTGAATAAACAAAACCTTCTTCGAATCTTTTCAAAAGCCAATCTGAATAATATTGAACTGTATCTGTTCTTGAACCGGTGTTAATTATCATTTTATACTTTTATTCCTGATTAAAAAGGGGCAAGATTGCCCCTTTCAATTTTAACACAATTCAGCATCGCTAAGTCCGAATTGTTCCAAGCTGTTTGATTTTGCTTGAACACAGATATATTCCAAATCAGTTTTTGCTTTCATTGTTCTTACGGTATTTGGAAGAACTTTTACACAACTGCCTTCTTTTATTTCAACAACTTCATTATCTAAAGTCATTGTACCTTCACCCTTTAAGAAAATATAAACTTCTTCATTTTGTTTGTGTTTGTGGTTGAATGGCAATTTCACTCCTGCAGGCATTGCACTAACTGAAATTTCACAACTTGTTAATCCTAGCAAATCATGCAAAAATGCTTTGCCATTTTTGTTAGATGTCTAACTTTGTCAAGAGGTTTTAATTTCTTTTGTAACGATTATGTTAAACTTTAGCAAAATTTCATTTTGAGAGGATTATAAACTCAATAAGTAAAGGAAAATATAATGAATACTATATCTAATAATAAGGTTAATTTTAAAGGCACGTTTGTTGTAAATTATAAAAACTCAATTTCTGGAATGCGTGAGGGCTTTGAGCATGCAATCGGAAAACATAAAAGGTTGATATTTGACGGTTTTGGCGGAAAAAAAGACACAACTTTATATGTATTGAAAGATAGCAAAGATTATGATGCTGCAATGTTTTTAAAGGCAAATAATAAACGTTTTAAATATATGCCTGATATTAATACAAAGGCAAGTTTTGAATATTTGGAAGATGCTGAAAAGTATATATTAGAAACCAAACCTAGGGTTATTACAAAAATTAAAGATTTAATTGATTTTGTAACGAGTAATAGAATGAAACAAAAAGCAAATTATCGTAGACCTATAAATGAATATATTTTTCAAAAATTGGGTATTACTAATGATGAAGTTACAAGGGTAAAAGATTCAAGAGGAGTAACTTTTTATAAAGATAAAACCACCGGAGATACTCGAGTTCAGTTATCGCCATTCAATGAAAATGGAACATATTTTGTTCGCGTGAAAGATTCTACTTATCCTCATGAAATTTCTCGTTATGCGGTTGACAGAGATGGAAATTTTTTATATAAATTTAGTACTCCCGATGATGTTATGATTTTTAATGAAAAGTTTAAATTAGCATGCCAGTTTTTATGCAATCCTGAAAAATTTACAAAGTAAGTTTATAAAATTTTTATGTTACAATTTTTCAAGGATACGGTATTGTTTATACTAACAATGATTTAAAATCTTGTTATCAGTAAGTTATTGTTGTCGAAGAAAAGAAATAGAGACAATGTGGCAAGAGTGGAGCAACAGGCAATAGAAGATTGAAATTAACAGGTTTGTATAATCAAATGCAAGTATTTAATGCTATAAAACATCTAATTGGTACAATTGGGAAGTAGGGAGGTTGTTATGAAAAGAATTTTAATTTTGATGTGTTTATTACTTTCTTCTGCATCAATTGTTTTTGCCGGAGAAACTTATTCTGTTAAAGATTTGAAAAAGATGAATATTGATGCAAATTCCTCTATATCAAAAGAAGAATTGCTAAAGGCTCAAAAGATTATGTTGGGTGTATATGAAAAGACTTCTGATGGTGTAAAACAAGGTAAAGGCCCATTTTATGCTGAAATTTATGATAAAAACGGGAAATTAATTGCTGCATCTTCTAATAGTGTAGTCGAAGATAATTGCTCAATTTATCATGCGGAGGTTAATACCTTGAAAAAGGCTCATTCATATTATAAACAGTACAATTTAGCACCTAAAGATTTGACAATTTATGTTAATGCTGAACCTTGCATAATGTGTGCCGGTGCAATTATGTGGTCTGGAGTCAAAACAGTATATTTTGGTGTTCCATCTAAGAGTGTTGAAAAAATTACCGGTTTTGATGAGGGATTTAAACCGAATTGGATAAATGAATTCAAGAAAAGAGGCATAACTGTTTATGGGAATATTGAACAACAGGCAGGAGAAAGAATTCTTCAAGATTATGTAAACAGTGGAAAAGAAATTTATAAACCAACTAGAAAGTAGGACGATTATGATTATAAAATATAAATACTTGTTATCTGTTATTGTATGTACAATTATGTTATTTGCTTGCGGTTGCACATATAAAACAATGCCAATAGGCACGTCTAACCCTTGGACTGATTGTAATGATAGCTATTCTTGTGCGGTTAAAATTGCCGGATTTAACATGCCGTTGCATCTTTCAAATTATACTGTAAGAGCAATGAAAGGACTGGTAGAGGTTACGTATCAGTTAGATGAGCATCGTGATGTTACGGTAAGAAAAAGCATAGAAGAAATTAACGGCGGAGATAATAGCGGGGATTATACAAAGTATCCTGAAAATTCAACACTAGTACTAGATAATGGTGTAGAAATAAATGTCCGAAAAGACGGGGATAAAATTTATGTGATGTATTTTGGTGCAGAAAGCGGATATTATTCTGCTCGTTGTGAACAAGGTATGTCAACTAAAGAGGTTGAAGATATTTATTCTGTAATTGCAGAAGTTGAGGCGGCAAAACTTCCTCCAGAAGCTTTTGAATAGTTTTGTAAATATTTTTAATAATATATCAAAAATATTAATTTTCGTATTTTATACTAAGTCATAAACTTTGTAGAAGAAAGGATTTTATGCAAAGGGTGAAAAAAGTTTTATTGCTAACAATCTTATCTGTGGTTTTGGCACCTATGGTGTGGGCAGATGTTGTTGTTTCTCCTCAGTGGAGTGAGTTTTGTCCTTCTGAATACATTAGTTCGAAATCTTCAAGGTTTAATTCTACGCAGAATTATTGGTATAACAGACGAGTTCAGTTTGAGGAGTCTTTGGAACAATGTAATTCTTATAGTGGTGAACATTTGAAGTCTTGTTATTCTAAAATTCGAGCTGAAGAAATAAATAAAAATAAGTACAAAAAAATCTAAAAAATATTTCTAAACAAAGGAGATACGTGATGAATTCTTCTCTAAGTATAAGTTCTCAACCGGTTTTTACAGCGAAGATATCTGTGATTGCGCAAGCTAAATTATTATCAAAAGAAGATTCAAATACTCTAAAGGCAATAGCTAAAAATATTGGAACAGATGATGATATTATTCATTTGACGGTTAAAGAATCTAAAAAGCACCCGTATACTGCATTCTGGGCAGAACATACTGCGGATTTCCATTTGGGGCATAAAGCATATAAAACAAGAGCTTCTAAGAATGTTTCTGCGGGAAAATTTTCACCTTTTAATTATTGCAAAAGAGTTTTATCTATACTAAAAAATGCATATATAAAAATGCAAAACTCTAAAGTTTAGCTAATTTCATCAAAATCTGCAATTTTAATTTCTTCAAAAGATTTATTTAAAGCTTCTTCCGGACTTAACCTCTTTTTCAATGCTCTATCTATGTGTGCGTTTGAAATATAAATTTCGTCTTTATCTGTTTTGTATGCAATATTTGTCGGACTTTTTCCGTTTCTTATTTCAGAAAAAGGAATGTCGAGTTTGTTTAAGAGTTCTTTAAATTTGTTATAAATATTAAGACTCTTTTTGGTATCTTTAGAGCCAACAAGGATTCCTTGCAAATTATTGTCGGCTAAATTTATTTTATCCCTCAAATAAGGAATAAAAATACTAAAATTGTGGTTTGCCCCATCGTTTGGGTTTATATGCATTAGTAAGGCTTCTTTGCCATTTGTCAAAAGACATGACGTACAATCACAAATATTTCTTGTAAAAACATCTTTACCTTGCACTGTTTGCTCCAGACTCCAAGGAAAATCAGCAAAGTTTATTTTAGGGATATTGCTTGTGACTTCTGAAAATGTTTTGCTATTTACAGGTTTGATATAAGATGTAAAACTGATATCTGCCATTTTTTATTCCTTTCAGAAAGAGTAAAGTCACATAAAAAATAAAATTGCCATATTGTAAAGGATTATAACAACTCAAAAAAAGAACCGGTAATGACCGGTTCTGAATTGTTATCCTATCCTAAATCTTTTTAAAATGTTTCCTTTTTGCTTTTCCTAATTTCCAACGATGTTCGTAAAATTTATGCTATAAAGTTTGTTCCAAATCTGTTTGCTCCGTGGAAGAAAGATTGTTTCATCATTTGAGTCAAAGTCTTTTTCACAACTTTTTTATCGTTTAAGTCAACTTCGCTAATTGCTTTTGAAGTATTTTTATATGCAGATGTCACAGCATCAGAAAATAATAGCATTGTAGCCATTTTTATATCCTCTCTTTTTATTTGAAACTTTTAAAACTTTTTTCTTTTTCTTTATTTATCTCTTACATATATATAAAAACTTCCTTTAAAAATTTATTGACTTTTTATATTCAAAATATATAAATTTTGTTACATAACTTAATAAACAATTCAAAAAGTTAAAGAATCCACAAAACTATGCCGATTAACAGAGTATAAAAGTTATGAAAGGAATGTTGATACAATGGGATTGTCATCATCACAAGGTCGATTATTATCAATAACTGCGAGATTAACATCAAATGAGTATGAATCTCAACAGATTTCCAATGCAAAAATGAGATTGGCTACTCAATCTCAGGCAGCTAGTGATGATTATATTAATGCCCTAAATTCTCAACAAGTTCTTTATACAACTTATGATGAAAAAGGTAATTCTACCGCAGAAAGATTAACGGCAAATGCAATGTATCAGTATGCAGATATGAAAAATCAATATCTACTTACAAATACATCTGGTCAAGTTTTGTTGCAACAAGAAGATGCTCATAAGTTCCAAGAAGCAAGTAATTTAGATGAATTTCTAGAATCTTACGGATTAAAGAAACAATGGAAATCAACTACATTAGAATCAAATTATAACAAATTGGAAAGTGCTGAATTTGAAAATTATAGAAAAGCATGGGACGAAAAAGTTCAAGCGGCTATTGATAAAAAAGATTATTCTGTTTCTTACCACAAAGATGGAGTTCTTGTAACTGAGAGTAATTTATCATCTGATAAAGCTTGGGAAAAAGAACAAGGTGAAGCTTTCAGCAACTATAATGAAGTACTTGCAACATATAATAACGAAGTTGCAAAGGCAAGTGCAGGTATTAATAATCAAGTTGAATTGAGCAATGCTATTAAAGCTTTGTCAGAAGCAAAAACGAAATATAGCAGTTGTCTCACTTATGATGATTGGGTTAAAACTAAGGCTGCATATTTGGACTCAAGTAATAATGTTACGAATAGATTGAATAACGAATATTTGAATATGCAAGATAAGTACAATCCTGTCCTTGCTGAATACAATGCAGAAGCAGAGGATTATGGTTCAACAATTACAGATTTATATACTTATGATGATGTTACAAAAGCTCAATGGTACACAAATTTGTGGTACAGATTGAACGGCGAATCTTCTGAAAAATCAGAAAAGAGCAAATCAAATTATACCGTATTGAATACAAAATTAGCAGATAGTACAACATGGATTCAAGATGCAATTACACAAGGGGCGATTACTATTGAAGTTGCCTCAAAGGCTGAGGATTCTAAAAATACGATCCCGGATTTAAATAATCCGACCGTTTATAACTTGAAAGGAATAAGCTGGAAAGCAACATTATTCTCCTCTTGTTCAGATTTAACTCAAAAAGATGATGATCAAGCAATTGCGAGAGCAGAAGCTGAATATGAAAGAAAAACTCAAGAAATCAATGCAAAAGATGAAAAATATCAAGCAAAAATAAAAAATCTTGATACAGAACATACTGCTTTACAAACAGAATACGATTCAATCAAGAGTGCATTGAGTAAAAACATTGATAGATCATTCAAAACATTCTCATAGAAAATCTCATTAAGACTTATAAATATATTTTTCCCCTACAAATTTTTCCCTCCACTTTATAGTATAATTTAACTATCAAATGGAGGTTTTTATTATGCATAGAGTAACTTTGATTAATGGTGATGGTATCGGACCGGAAATTTCTGAAAGTGTGATGAAAATAATTGATGCTGCAGGTTTGAAGATAGATTGGGATATTCAAACTGCCGGTGCAGATGTTATTCAAACTGAGGGAACTCCATTACCACAAAGAGTTTTAGACTCTGTAAGACAAAATAAAGTTGCTCTTAAAGCTCCTGTTACAACACCGATTGGAAAAGGTTTCAGGTCTGTGAATGTCCAACTTAGAAAAAACTTGGACTTGTTTGCAAATATAAGACCTTGTAAAAACCTAACCGGTGTAAAAACTCGATTTGATAATGTGAACTTAGTTGTCGTTAGAGAAAATACTGAAGATTTGTATGCAGGTGTAGAAGAAAAAATTGATGATAATACTGCACATAGTATTAAAATTATTACTCGAAAAGCTTCAGAAAGGATTTGTAAGTTTGCCTTTGATTATGCTGTAAAAAACGACAGGCATGAGGTTTGTGTTGTTACCAAAGCAAATATTATGAAGTTATCTGATGGATTATTTTTAGAATGTTATAGAAATGTTGCTCAAAATTATCCACAAATAAAAACAAGAGAAATTTTGGTTGATAATCTTTGCATGCAACTTGTTCAAGATCCGACAAAATTTGATGTTTTAGTTCTTCCTAATTTGTATGGAGATATTGTTTCTGATTTAACCGCAGGACTAATCGGGGGATTGGGTGTTGCACAAGGTGCAAATATCGGAAATGATTGTGCAGTATTTGAACCGGTTCATGGTTCTGCCCCTGATATAAAAGGACAAAACAAGGCTAATCCTACGGCATTGATTCTATCTGCTGTTGAAATGCTCCGATATATTAATGAAAATTCTTATGCGGAGAAGATTGAGCATGCTTTATTTAAAACATTAGCAAATGGTGATAAAACTCAGGATTTAGGCGGTAATTTGTCAACCACAGATTTTACTTCAAAAATTATAGAAAATTTATAAAAGAAAAGTGCTTGATATTACCAAGCACTAAATTACCTCTTTAATATAATGTGAATAAATATATCCTTAGATTTCGAATAAACTGTGAAGTCGTTCTTGAATGTCTTCTTCGTCAAGTTCTTCTGTTAATCGGTTTAAGTCGATTGCCATCTGGTAATAGTTGGCGGCATCGTTTGTGAAGCCCATTTCTTGACTTGCTCGCCCTGCGTTAAAATATGCAAGAGTGTAGTTCGGATTTAGTGCAATTGCTTCTTCAAAGTATTCTAATGCTTCTTCTGCATCTGCAAGTCCGTCAAGGTATAGAATTCCTAAATTGTTCTGAGCATATTCGTTTTCCGGATTCAATTCTAGGGCTTTATGGTAAGCAACAAGAGCTTCTTCAAGGTAATCCTTTTCCCAAAGAGCTATACCGACTTTTGAATATGCTCTAAAATCTTCAGGATTTAGTGTGATTGCATCACAGTATGAACGAATAGCTTTATCTAAATCATAATCTGCCATATATATATCACCTAGTGCGATATACAAGTCATAGTTTTTAGGGTCAAGAATAATTCCTGCTTGATATGTGGAGATTGCTGCTTCTGCGTTTCCTTTGTTCTCTGCAAAAATAGAGCCTAAAGCTTGGCACACAATAGATGTCCACTCAGGATCCGGATTTATTGAAATCGCTTTTTGGTAATGTTCAATTGCATCGTCATAAAGTTCTGCTTTTGCATAGGCATATCCTAATGAATTGTTAAAGAACGGATTATCTGGCTCTTTTTCAACTGCAAGCTTGAATGCGCTTACTGAATTCAATTTATCATTTTTAGACATGTATAAGTGTCCAAGTTCATAATAAATTTGAGCGGTATCAACATCAAATTCTAATAACTTTTCGTAGCAATCAATTGCTTCATTTGTATTTTCGGGGAAATAGGTTTGAAGAATTGTTGCAAGTTTCACTAATACTGCGCGATTTAGTGGATTTGCCTCCAAAACTTTTCTGTAGCAATCAACAGTTGTATCAATGTTTTTATTTTGAAGAGCAATATCACCAATTTTGTTGTAATAGTATTCAGTATTAGTCGTTTTTTCTATTGCGTCTTTGTAAACTTCTTCTGCTTTGTCAAACATCTTGAATTTTTCAAAAAATTTTCCAACAGTGTTGTAAGAAAAGATTGAAACATCATTCGACATGTTCTTGTAGAACATTTTCATTGTTGGTCTGTCCCATGCAAGCATGATACTTCCAGTTAAGAAATAGTACAAAAATCCTGCATAATCTTTTAAAGTTCCATTTTGAGAATTGATTTTTTGCAAAATAGATTGAGACAGAATCATTCTCGGACGGCCGGAATTCAACTTGTTCATGTCGATTGCAGATTTGAATTCTTTTTCTGCAGACTGAAAATCTTGAGCTAATTGCATGAAATAGCCTGTATAAAGGTGTGCATCTTTATTCCTTGGGGAAAGAGATATCGCAGTTTTGCATTGCTCAATTGCTGTATTTATGCTGATTTGTCCTTGTTCCCACATTAAAGTCGCCAAACGATAGTAAGTTTCAGGTATAGTCGGGTCATATTTAACCGCATCGACATAATGTTCGATTGCTTCTTGCAGGTCATAATTTCTTTGCCCGATTAGATATTTTTCGTGAGCAATTCTTGCTTTTTCTAATGAGTTCTGCGCTCTTTCTTTATTTTCTAAACTGTCTGTGCCTATCATTGGCATTAAAACTTGTTCTGACATTTTGAAGCTCCAATATACTATATAGATTTACATGACATGTCGTGGGTAAATTTTATATCTTTAATACATGGAAGAATTTCTCATACATTTGTACTAGATGGTTGGAGTATTTTCTATATTAAAAAATCCGACAAACATAATGCCTGTCGGATTTTGAGTTTCTTTAATAAATTTTTTTTAGATTAATTATTTCTGCTTTGTATTTTTGCAAGTAGGTTAAGAATTTCAATATACAACCAAACGATTGTAACCATTAAAGCAAATCCGCCGTACCATTCAAAATATTTATCAACGTTGCCTGCAAATTTTTCAATGAAGTCGAAATCAACAATTAGATTGAAAGATGCAATTGCTACAACAACCACACTGAAACCAATTCCTAGTAATGAATTTGAGAATAATCCTGGAATTGAGATATGGAAGAATGACAAAATGAGTTGAAGCATGTAAATTCCAAAAACTGCTAGGGTAGAGTTAAATATAACCATTCTGAACTTATCAGTGCATTTAATTACTTTAGTTTTGTACAACAAGAACATGCCAAATAATGCAAAAACTGTCCCCATAGCTGCTTGAGAAGCGATTCCCGGAAAATATTGGTTAAGCAAAGCAGAATAACTCCCTAAGAATAATCCCTCACACATTGCATATAGTGGAGTTGTTATTGCAAGCATTTTATTTTTTGGTGCAAAACAGATTATTAAGCATAAAATTAAACCTCCGAAAGTTCCGACATTTCGAAGAATTGCAACTTTATCGGCAAAACCGGCAAGTTGTAAATACCAAGTGTACGCAAAAGTCAATGCTAAAAATAAACCAAGCATGCAGGTTTTTATAATTGTTCCATTGATTGTCATGACATGCTCAAGTTCAAGTCCGTTATCGAAAGTTGATTTAAAACTTCTTTCTCCTAAAACAGGATTAGCCATATTAAGCTCCTTTCTTATAAATATCCTCTAAATCACTCACATATTAGCATATAAAATAAAAATCTCAATTGTTCTAAAAATTTTTTTGAAAAAGGACTTTACAATAATTTTTTTTTGTTATACACTAATTACATAATCCTCAGTAGCTCAATGGCGGAGCATTCGACTGTTAATCGAAGGGTTGCTGGTTCGAGTCCAGCCTGGGGAGTTTTTTCTATTATTAGGGCAAGAATTAGTTTCAAGCCCTTTTTTAATGCCTGTTTCAGAAGTTCGATTGTTGGCATTTTTTTGCTCCAAATTGTACTGATTTTCTATTATTGTTTGGAATATCGGCTTTAGTTTTATATCAAAGTTTTTATCTTTATATGTGATTAGTACGTTTTAACATTTCTAACCAAAATAATTTTCCGTTAGTTTTCTTTAAAAAAGGAACTTATTTGTCCTTTTAAGGTCTAAAAACTAACTATTTCAAAAGAGAACTTCGGCAATTACTATTTGCTTTTAAAACAAAAATTTGTGTAGATTATCAGAGAGATTGAGAAAAGTACCCCCGGAAGTTTGAGAGAATTTCAATTTTGCGTGCAATTAGGGGGAAGAATTTCAAAACTCTCTGATATAAATTCTAAAACTTACTGATAATTCACTCTCAAACTAACTGATACTTTTTTGATAAGTTGTGTGTTGAGTTTTTATTAGTTGTAATATCTACAAATAATATCCTTTTGGTATGATGTAAGCTGTTCTACTGATTTGTTATCAAAAATTATTTCGTTTTCATCAATAATTTTCACACAAGAATTTAACCAATCTAAATCTTCAGAATCAAATCCATACCTTAATAACATTATTTCTTTTGAGTTATTCGTGCCATATTTTAAGTAGTTAATCATTGCTAATGCCCTGGAATCTTGAGTTCTATCATAATATATTTGAAATGCAGCTGATATCGGATTACTTAATGAAAAAGATAAAACTGTATCAAGGTATTCATAAGTATCATAAACTAAATTATCATAATCAAAGTCTTTAAATGTTGCATTTTGATCAAACAATGATCTTTTATAAGCGTTAGCCTTAGGAAGTTCCATTGGAATTTGTGAATATTTTAATTTTGTAGATGCAATTTGTTTACGATATTCTTTTCCTGAGATTTGATTTTCAGTTAACTGCCTTTTGAGGGCATTTCTTCTTTCATCGTCGGTAATATAATTATATCTGAAAGCTACTATTTGGCTAAATGAACGACCTTGCACTCTCCACAATAATATTCGAAGAGCTACACTTAGTATACTTTGTTCGGCCTCTGATAAATCGTTCCGTCTTAAGTGCTTCACAAAAATTTTTTTAAAAGAATTTTTTACTTGCTCTCTAATACTGTCATCCATATTTTTATAATCAGATGCACTTATTATTTCATTATCGATAAACATATTATCTAAAATTAACTTTATGTCGGCATCTAAATCAGCATTTTTTATACGTTCTTTTTGTAATTCAGTTATTTGTAATTCATCGTCAAATGTATTATTTCGAGTTGCTTCAACTAAGTCTTTTACATCTTCCGGTAAAGATGTAAAGTCTTCTTCATCTAATTCCGAAGTATTTTTTATTTCGGTAACTATATTTATTCTTTTCAAAAAATTGTCATAATTTTCTTGAGGTACAATCACAAAACCGTAGTCAAAAGTACCAACTGTAGATTTACTTCTTCCTGCACGACCAATCAAATTTTTGATTTCCAAGGATTTTTTATTTTCATTACCTATAAATCTATAATTATCAATCCATACTAAATCAAATGGCATATTGATCCCCTGCAGTAATGTAGATGTTGCAAAACAAATTTTTGCATATCCGGAATTAATAAATTTCTCTATTAAAAAACGTGCTTTTAAGGGAATTGAACCATGGTGAATTACAATACCTTTTTTCATCATGTTTATTAAATTTGAAACTTTCTCGTATTCTGTTGCTCCAATATATTCCTGTAATTCTTTAATAATTTCTAATGCATTAGAATCTGTTATTTCGTTGCACAAGTCTATATATTCTTTAAAATCCTCAAAAAGTTTTTTACTATATATTTTAGTTTTTGAAGCATAAATCAATATTGTTGTACCTTGTTGTTTTAATATTTTCTTTATGATATTTCGTGTGTAATAATATCTGTCTGATTTAAATGTCGGTCTATATGCAAAAATATCTCCTTGTATAGGTGTTAAATATATTTTCCCAACTGAATTTTGTTTGTAGTTTTTATATGAACAATTGTCGGTAATATTATGCTTTTCAAATTGAGCTTGAGGATTATTTATAAATGGATGTGCAAAAACCTTTGTTGCATTAGGAAAAGTTGTGCTTATTCTTCTTATTAAAGAATCAAAAGTAAGACCTCTTAATTCTTCTTCAGATAATTGAGCTTCATCGATCAAAAATAAACCAATGTTAAACAAATCTTTAAATTTGAATAATTCTCTTGCTCTTTCTGGGGTTAAAATAAAAACACGTCTTTTTGTATGTTTTATATTTATATTATCTACGAATTGTAAAACTAACACATTTTTATCACCACCTAATATTTTTATAGTTTTTTCAAGATACTCTGCAATTAAAGCTCTTGATGGCACAATAATTACAATATCGTCTAACCGATTTTTAATTAAATCCATGAAAAGATATGATTTACCAGAACTGGTAGGAGCAGAAAAAGAAAAGTATTTTTTATCTTCTATATTCTTAATCATGTTAACTTGTAGTGGGGTAAATGAATTTTGAAGCGTTGTTTTTATATCTTTAGCATATGAACTATAAACCATTTCTAATAGAGAATGGGGAGTTAATGGCTTATAAAATAAACCCATTAAATATAAGATTTTACTTTCATATAATTTAAATAACTCAGGATGAAATAATTTAATATATGCAAGTTTTTCTAAATCTACGCTGGAAGTAGGACCTTCTAAATACATTCTATTAATTATGTCAGTAATAACTTTATCGACATTTTTTGCTTTTATAATTTTTGTTTTATGGATATGTGGTTTAATCATACTTCAATGCCTATAAAATATAATTCCGGATATTTTTTCAAATATTTTTTTACATTTTCATTATTTTGTATTGTTTGAAAAATATTTTCAAAATTATTATGAACTGAAAACGCTGCAACAAAGCCTTTCGCCTTTTTTGATAAATGCTTTTCATTTACTCTAGAATTTAATTTTCTTAAGTCTGTTAATTCCATTATGTCTTTTTTCTTATTTATAAACTTACATATTTGCGAGATAGCTTTTGGATAAGCGTTATATTCCATATTAAACTTAGCCTCTCCATAAAACAAAATTTCCTCGTTTGAAATAGTATGAAAATCAAAGCCGGGATTTCCTTTCACTTTTTCTTTCCAAATTTCGGCTAAAGGAAATTTTGTATGTTGATAATTTTCTTCTAAAGTAGACTGCGCTACAGAAGATACAAGAAATTCTCCAAATTCTGCTCCAATTTCATTTCCCACTTCTTTTAAAATTTTAGTAAGAATACTTATTGTTTCTTCTGAACGTGCAAGAAATGAATTATAGTCTATTTCATTATCAAGTTCCTTTAGCCAACTTTTATCAAGAATATTTACCATAATTTCTTGAGCTTTTTGTTTTGTGTCATTAACCTTCGCACGAACATAATATAGCTTGCAGCCATTACAAACTATATCATTATTATCCAAAATCTCTACTGAAGGTTGTTCTATATTCATCACTTCTCCTATTTTAGATTATAAATAGATTTCACATAACAACCGTGATTTTTAAGGAAAAATTAATAATTAAAATATCACTAAAAATTATTATTCAATATCAATGCCGTCTTTCAGTATAAATTCTTGAAGCAAGTTGTGTACTTTGATATTTACCTTAAATTGAGGAATAGTTGAGTTTTCTAATTTTTCAAAATATTCTTTTGCTTTAACTTTATCAACAGACTCCACTAAGTCATCAAATCTACCAAATTCATTTATATTCGATTCATCTACACCGGCGTTCATAAGTTCTTTTAGTTTGCTTTTATCTAAATCAAAAATTGCTGTTATTTTATTTATTTGTTGATTTTTAGCAACACTTTGATATTCTGTAATATAATCACGGAATGTTTTACCCTGTTCTATTTTTATATTTCCGCTTTGAACATCATGTAAAAATATGTTCGCATATTTTTGTTCTTCTTGAGACAACATTGCAAAGGATTTATGCAAATCATTTAATGTCTCTTGTAGTTGATTTGAGTCAATTTTATCTTGCTGTAAGTCTTTATAATAACGTTCAAATCTGGAATTCATATATGCAGCATCAATAACTCCGGTATCAATTTCAGTCAAATATCCTTCTATATCATAAGGAACATCTTCCCCTCCAGAGCCACCGCCTGTAAATAATTCTTTATAACGTTGCAGGAGTGTAGAGTAAATTGTTTCGTCAAAATTTAGAGATATATTGAATTCTTCATAAAATAATTTTTCCCATCTAAATCCCTGAATTTTTGCCGCTTCTATGTACAGATTCCATTCTTTGAATAATGAGGCAAATTTAGCTCTTGTCGTTCTATCTTCAGGAAGCTTTTTAAAATTAGGTATACCTGCGAAAAGTTTTGTAATATCATCAAATAAAATATTCATTTTATTCAAATTATCTTCTAAATGTTGAACAAATAATCCATCAGAACTATCATCTGAATATCTTTTAAATGCAGTTTCAATATTTCTTTGCATTGTATGCGGTTTTCTGTAATATTTAATGGTTCCAAAAGGTTTATCCGGTCCAAACAATCTATTGGTTCTTGAAAATGCCTGGATTAAGTTTTCGTATTTTAGAACTTTATCCAAATATAGGGTGTTTATCCATTTTGAATCAAATCCAGTAAGCATTTGATCTACAACAATTAAAAGATTTAACTGTTTTTCTGGTTCATTTTCTATATGTTTGTACAGTTTTTTGTGTGCAAGTCTTAAGGATATATCTTTCTTCATTTTTGCAAAAGTTGGTATTGAATAATCCTGTTTATATTTTCTGTTATAATCATCAATTATTTCTAATAAACCATCCTCTTTTATAAGCCCAGTACCGTTATTATCAATATTCGTATCAAACATTGCAGATATTTTTAATTGCGGTGCTTGTTCCTTAAATAACCTATAATATTCAATTGCTTCAGGAATACTGCTTGTTGCAAAAATTGCATGGAATTTGTTATTATGGCTCAATCTATTCCAATTTTCAATAATATCCCTAACAACAAGATTTTGATGTTCTTCTCTTTCGTACTGAGAATTTGATAAATGATCTTCTATGCCTGTTATATAATTACCTGAATTATCAATATATCCTGCCATTGAAACTTGTTTTGAATCCATATATTTGTAATAGATTTCACTTTTCTTTGGATCGCTTATTGCTTCTTCTTCGGTTGAAGCCTTTGCCTTTTCAAGAGCAATTGCACGTCTAACATCAACATCTCTATATGTAAGAACTTTATATGGATCAAAACCTAGAACGTTTTCATCTCTTATCCCATCCGCAATGGTATATTTATGTAATCTATCACCAAAAACATCGGTTGTTTCGTTTAATTTTTTCTGGTTCTCTTTAAAAATAGGTGTTCCTGTAAATCCAAAGAAAATAGCATTTTGGAAAGTATCTTTAATTGTTATCATCATTTCACCAAATGTAGAACGATGACATTCATCAACAATAAATACAATTCTTTTTGAATTCATTAATTCAATATCATAAGTATTAAGTCCACCTTCTTCAACTTTAATATTACTCATTTTTTGGATTGAAGTAACAATCAATGTGTTTTCAGGATCAGGACTTTTTAGCTTTGTTTTTAAAATCCCCGTATTTTCTGTAGCTTGAACAGATTGATCCTCATCAGCAAAACCTCTGTATTCTAATAATGATTGTGTTCCTAACTCAATTCTATCCATTAAAAAAATAACTTTATCAGCATTTTTAGAACTTGCTATAAGTTGTGCAGATTTAAAACTTGTCATCGTCTTACCGGAACCCGTTGTATGCCAAATATAGCCGCCCAATTTATTGTCATCACCCCATTTAGTTTTTGCAACTTTATCTGATATAGCATTCGCAGCATAATATTGATAACTACGCATAACTTTTAATATACCTTCTGTGTCATCAGCAACTGTATAGAAACCAATCATTTGATGTGCCATTGGAATTGATAGCAAAGAAGATGCGATTTGCTGCCAATTGTTTATAGGTAAGTTATTAAAATCTGCCCAATGGAAAAAGAATTTTTTATTAAAATCTCCATCAGGTCCAGGATTCGCAAAATACAATGTTTCATCTGGATTCATCGCAACAAAAATTTGAATTAATGAAAAAAGACCTGTAAAAATACCTTCCTTTGCATATTTTTCTATTTGATTGCAAGCTTGGCTAACAGGAATACCTGTTTTCTTTAATTCAACATGTATAACGGGCATTCCGTTAATAAGAAGCATTAAATCTCCACGTCGTTCATTTAGGATTTTGTTTTTTCTACCGAAATCCGGTTGTTGAACTATTTGGTATCGGCTTTGTCCTGCAGCAATTTCATGTCTGTCATATATTTTCAGGCTTATTGTTTTACCTAAATGTAATTTATCATCCGGATTATCCCTAATGATTGAAACGGTTTTCCCATTAATAAAACCATTTAATTTAAGAGGTGTTTTATAAGATTTTATTTTTTCAAGAATTTGTTGGATTTCTGTATCGGTTAAAGGATAATCTCCCAAGCGATCTTTTGAACGATTATTTTCAAACAGAATATTTGCCCAATTTTTAATTAAATCAGCTTCAGTCGGATATTTTATAATATTTTCTTCCCAACCTTTTTTAGTTAGTTGTGAAATTAATGCTTCTTCAAATTCTTTTTCTGTTTGAAATGTCATATATACTTCCTTTATACAAATATTTCTTCTAAAAAGGCTTTTTTTATTTTTGTTAGTTTATCTATTTTTTTAATGTATAGATCTGCGAGTTTATCAATAATATCCAAAAACTTTCCAATTTCAATTTGTTCATTATATTCTGGAACATATGTTTCAATTTCACTAAATTTAGGAAATTTTAAATTCCATGTATCGCGAGCAATCCCTTGAGAATTGATTTCAAATATATGAATAATTTCTTGCCTTTTAAATAAATATGAAAAAAACAAAGAATTGCAATTATCTTTTGGTTTACAAACTGTATATGCAGGACTTAATATCCCATTATACTTAGAACATCCGCTTGCACCTTGCCACATTCTCATTGAGTTATAAGCAATATCATTTATTTCAACTTTTTTATATTTTGATTTATCAGCACTTGAATTATCTATTTTATTTAAATCTTCTGTTCTTATAACACCTGAATTTATAGTTACTGATATTAAATCTCCAATAGAAGAACGCTCGTTCCTTTCATTAAAGAAATAACCTAATTTATATTTTCTCCAATTATTTTTGAAATTTTTAAACCTTAAATTGGGTTGAGCATTTCCTTTGTTGGCAAATAAACTATCTAAAAAAGCCTTTTTTATTGAAATGATTTTATCATATCTTTGTTGGTTATCAGAAATTAAATTTGCAAATTTTTCCAAGCATTTTGTAATTTCTTCTTGTTCTTTTTTATTTGGAAACAGAACTAATCCTTTTAGTGCATTCTCATCTGTAACTTTCATATCATTTTTTGCACCTTTATTTACTAAAGGTTTCAAGTAATTATTAATTCTTGCATTTTGCTCGAAATAACACTCAACAAAATTAGGATCAACATTTCCTTTGGGTTTATAAACAGCATACAAGGTTGAAACTATTCCCGGTTTGCCTTTATTAGTTTTTATTATACCATATGGGGTGTTTAATAGTGGAGACTTTGTGTAAACAACATCGCCTGTATTTACAACTCCATAATTAGCAACAGAAGCCCCAGCAAAAGAACGACCTTTATGTTTAATTTGGTTAACAATTCCACACTCACCAGAAACAGATAATACATCTGTTTTATCATATTCCTCAAGAAAATTTTTTTCTTTTGAAACTTCAAGAAATTCACTTAGTAAATTTTCTTCCCATTCATCTGTATATTTTTTGAAACGTATTTTAGGAAACCTTTTAGGCATCTATGCAGCCTCCTAAAAGTTTCTTTAATTGTTCCAAACCCTTCATGTCATATTCATTGCCTTCAAGCTCATCAATTAGTGGAATTAATTGTTTTTCAGTTTCTCTTATTTGATTTTCAATATCAGAATAAGTGACGACATATTTTTTTGATAAATATAAAACTTTTGTCGTTAAATCTCGGATTACTCCATAAGGTAACTTTTCAATATCTGACACTAAGGTTTCAATCCATTTTATTTTTAATAATTCTACTACTTGTTGATCAGTCAAAGATTCTATCAATTCTTTTGTTTTGATATGTAAATCTTTCTTTTCTTTATTGAGTGCAGAACGTAATTTTTTCTCTTCCATAATTAAATCTGCTACTTTTACTAAAGTATCTTCTAAAGAGTTCTCTTCAAATGTTGCTCCGCACTTTATTTCATCATTTATTTCTTTGACCTTTTTAAGGACTTCATCATTTACAAATTTATCCTCTTCTGCATTTATAGCATCAATTGTTTTATCATCATCAGATATTAAATCGTACAGTTCCTGATATGAAGACGCGATCTCATACATACGTCCTGTCTTGGTATTTATGCTTTCTAACATATCTGATAAATGAACTTTTTGAACAAGTTCAAAAGGCAAAATATGTCCAACCCAACCTTCTTGAACTTCGACTTCCTTATTATCCTTTTTCTTAATTACCATATTAGGATCTACTTGTTTGGTTACATTAAAGCCTTCTGTTTGAATAATTTCAAGATCGGTATCTATTTTACCGGACCAATGATCATCTAATATTTGATATGCTTGATATTTATCAATCAATTTGATATTTTTCAGTCGCTCAAAAATATCTTCAGAAATAATATTTTTACTTTTTGGAATATTTATTTCTTCTGCCTTATCAATAAGCAGTTCTTTTAAACTTTTTCTGAAAGATTCAAATTTTGAATAAAATTCTGTAATAAAACTTTTAACATCAGCATTTTCAATAATTTCATTTTCTATATTCTCAACATTCATATCTGAATATTCGTCAGATATAGCTTTAAATAAATGACTTTTTAAAGAAGGAAAAGAATCCCAATATTCCTTTAATTCATCAATTTCTGAATTTGGTATACCGCCAAACATAGAAGAATAAATATCCCAACTTTCTGGAGTTTCAGAGGAATCAACATATTTTGGAATATTCAAATTGTAATCTTGTTTACGAATATCCTCTCTAGATACCACTTTTGAATATTTTGGTATTGTTTCTCTATTTACAATAGTATCAATTATTTTTTTTATGTCAGAGGCTCTTAATCTGTTATTTTTTCCAAATTTTTCAAAGCCTTTTGATGCATCAATAATTAAAACATCAGTATTTGTTCTTTTTTGTTTTAATACCATAATTATTGTTGCGATTGGGGTTCCAAAAAAGATATTCGGAGGAAGTCCTATAATTGTATCAATATTATTATTTTCAATTAAATTTGCACGGATGTCCCCTTCGCTATTCCCTCTAAAGAGAACACCATGAGGTAATACAATAGTCATAACTCCATCCGGTTTTAAGTGATATAAATCATGGAGTAGAAAAGCATAATCTGCCTTGCCTTTTGGAGCTAGACCGTATCTTGAGTATCTTGGATCATTATCTTTATCAGTAGGATCCCATTTTTGTGAATACGGTGGATTTGAAACAACGGCATCTACGTATAAAGGACGATATGTTTCTGGTTTGTTTTCTTCAAAATATGGCCAATCTTCTTCTAATGTATCGCCATTTCTTGTATAAATATTATCAGGAATAATTCCTCTCATAACTAAATTCATACGAGTTAAGTTATAGGTATTTTCTTTTAGTTCCTGCGCATAGTATTTAATATTATTGGCATCGTCAATATGCTTAGCAACTGAACGACCAATGTTTATTAACAAAGAACCGGAACCACTTGTAGGGTCATAAATTTCTATCGTTTTGTTATTTCTGAGATGATGTGCAACAATTTCAGACATCAAAATAGAGACTTCATGTGGAGTATAAAACTCTCCGGCTTTCTTACCTGCGTTTGCTGCAAAATTACTTATTAGGTATTCATAAATAAAGCCTAAGACATCATAATCTTGTCTTCCATCCATAGGAATATCTTTTATCAAATGAATTAAACCACTTATTGCTTTTGTTTGTGTTCCGGAACTATCACCTAACTTGCTTAATCCGGTTTCCAATGTTTTAAATATTCCATCAAAAACTTTTTTATGATTTGGATTGATTAATCGCGTAAATGCAGATAATGCGTCAGTTACATCAGATACACTAAAATCCGATCCTTTTGCAAGCCAAGTAGAAAATAAATCTTTGTATGCTATAAAGTATCCAACCTTATCTTGCACAAATTTTACTGTTTCTGAATCATCTTCAGTAAGATTTTTTATATCATTTTCAGTAAAATCATTCTCTCTTAATATTTTTTCTTCTTTATCAGATAAAAATTTATAAAAAATAAAACCTAAAATATAATCTTTATATTCATTTGCCTCTATTTTTGAACGCATTTTATTTGCAGATTCCCAAATTTTAGACGCAAGTTGCTGTTTATTCATGCTTCCCTCTTATAAAATATAGAACACCTCTCTCCCTTCTGATATTAGCATAAAAATCATTTCAAGTCTTGTTGTTAAGAAATCTGAAAAGCATATCTGGAGACTTGAAATTAATCCCTTTAAGAGTTATGAATACGGCACGTTAAAGGAGGTCGTATGGAAAAAGTCGGATTGAATATTACTCCAAAGGAGTTTAAGCAATTGAGCAAGTGGGTGGAGAATATTTACAACACAGCTGTGGTTATTGATTATTTCGTAGCGAATCAGCCGGAGATTGAAGAGTGCTACAATCTTGCACCAGTTGTTAAGCACCTGCGAAATGATGCAGATGTGCTAAATGCATTCTTTATAGACCACGAAAAAGAAGTTAAAGATTTAAATGCCGTTTAAAAGGTGTTTAATCGGTGTTCAAATCGGGTTCACAAATTTCCTCGTGTGTTATGCCGAGAATTTGTTCCTCAATTTCTCGTATAACATCCGGCGTTAAACCTTTCGGCTTTTCCTCTTGGAGCTTTTGTTTTTCACTTATCACTTTATCCTCATAAGATTTAATCGGTCCAATCAATTTCAGCATTTTAGTAACGGCATAATATCTTGCAGGCTCGACTTTACCGTTATTCTCCATATCCTTCTCGATAGAATTTATCAAACTGCGGGTAAAATCATATAAATCCGAATGCAACGTTGTTTTGGTCCGAAGATATTCTGCTCTTTTGGTTTCCCAATCATCAGATTTTTTCCATCGGCGGAGCGTCCTCTCGTTCAAATGAAGTTGCCTTGCTATATCTCCCAACGTCATAAATTTTTCGGCATAAAGTTTGAAGGCATCTTGTGCCAATGTTTGTTTTTTCATAATTAACCTCGGGGTAAATAAAGTTTTGGTACACACAGAATAACTCTGTTTCGCAGAAACATCAAGTCCTAAATGTGTCTGTATGATACGATTTCAAGATTTAGAGTTGATGTTTGCCATAGAAAGAGCGATGAATGGTGTTGCTTGAAAGGAGCATACTATGATTGAAATTGGTAAAAAGTACAGATTAAAAAAGTTAAAAGGTTGGTTTGAAAAAGATAGCGAAGAATTTATGGTTTTGTGTTTTGGCGAGCATAACATTGTTGGCTGCGTTGTACTAAATGGTGAAAGATATGTATTTGATAAAGATTTTTTGATCGACCCCGACAAGCCGGACGAGATATACGCAGATATTACAATAACGAATGGATAACTATGATTGAAAAAGATTACAAGCTATATGGAACAAAGATTTTAAATCTTAAAACACAAGAGATTGGTTTGCTAATTTGCTTTTGGGAAAACAAATATGCTGATAAAACAGTCGATTTTGCAACTTGTGTTGATAAAACCGGCAAACGATACAATATTGAACTTGATAATATAAGAGGATTTGAAGATGATTTTGAGAAATAAATTAACCAAAGAGACATTGGACATACCGTATTCTGAATTTAGGATAAAGTTTGCAAAAGAAATACAAGATGCGTTTGAGAGTTACCGCAAAACACAATTAAATAAATACTCTTGGAACTTCAAAGATGATAATTCTTTGGAGTTTAATTTTTATTTTGAACTCCATTGGAACTTTAATCATTTTGGAAACTCTAATTGGTATATTGAAAAACTGTAGATTAATCTTTTTTTAATCTAAACCTAGCAATTCTCGTATTCCAATAGAGTCTTCATTAGAGCAGCAATCTATAAATCTAAGTTTAATTTCAATATCATCAATTTTTATTGACTTATTATTATTTTGAAACTCCTCATTCGATGTTTTTGGGTATATCAGTGTTACATCATTACACTTAAGTTTTTTTGCATATGCCATACATTGATAGATGTCTGAGTAAGATATATCTCTTGATTTAACGTCCTTATATTTTACATCTACAATTTTTATCAAGTTTTCTTTTTTTGAGTTTTCATATATTAATATATCTGGACGGATATGGTATTGCTTTTCATTATCCAAAGAGCATGTCCTTTGAATCTTAACTTGATATTCTGTAAGAACTTCTTTTGCTAAGTTGCTAATATAATCTTCAAATAAAATCTCGGTTCTTAATAAAAAGGCAAAAGTTTCAAATTTACCACTTTGATTAAATGTTATACAATTTTGTAAAAACAATTTGCAATAGTCCAGAACGGTTACAAAATCTTCCATAAAACGATTTATGTATACTTTTTTACAGTCTTCATAAGTACATAAAACATCATCTACTTCATCAAGCAGAAATAAGATTTTATTTAATAATTCTTGATTTTTTTTACTTATACTTAACAGCCGTTTAGTAACATATTTTACGATTTGATTAAACTTATTATTAAATTCAAAAGAATCATAAGTACAATAAAATTTATGATTTTTACCTGTCGCAATATTTTTTGCATATTCAGTAAAATTTAATTTCCCTTTCAAAAAGTTTGTTTCTTCTTGAATTTCTTCATAATGCTGAAATAACGTTGTAGAAAAAAGTTCATATGTATATTTCGCATATAAATATATTAAGCACTCAAATAAATCATCACAATCAAAAGAAGCAAGTCCTGTTTTATAGTGGGGAAAATTATACATATCACTATACTTTAACCATTTTAAAAGTATATCTGCAGCTTGCTTGTCATTTTTATCTTTGCAAATTTTTGGATATAAATTAAATTCAGAATCTTTAAATTTTATGTATCCAACATAATTTTTTGACTTAAAATTATCTCTATCATCAAAAAACAAAAATTGTTGATGTTTTCTTATATCTGTATCAAAATTGTCTTCTGACAGATCCTCACGCCAAAGCTTGATAGTATCTTTATAATTAATCCATACTTCATCAAGAAAATTTTTAAATTCACGTATATAAGATTTCTCTTTTTGTAGAGATTGAAGCTTACCATACTCATATAAAGTATATGTTAAGCATTTGTTGTCAGTCATCTATTTTCTCACCACTTTTAATAAATATTTTTCATTTTTATCTATGCAATAACCTTCTTTTTCAAGTAATGGACCAACTATATCCTCAACCATTTCTTTTTTTGCATTAAAATATTCCATTAAAAGAGGAGTTACTTTTTTATTCATAACTTCAGATAAGTCTTCTGCTTCACTGCCTAAAAAATATGTATGACCTATGAGAAAATCCTCGCTTTTCTTTTCAAAATAAATTCTGTCATTTAATGCTTCTAAAAATTCTTTATGTTTTAGATCTTTTAGATCATACTTTGGATACATTGGAACGAATTCAAATCTTCGTCTTAGCGCTACATCAAGAAGTGCTAAGGATTTGTCAGCTGTATTCATTGTTCCAACAATATATAGATTGTTAGGAACAGTAAAGCGGTCATTTGTGTATGGGAGTGTAACTTCAATAGTATGGTACTCTCTGCCATCCTCAACAACTTTTTCACGTTTATCTTTTTCTATAAGAGTTATTAGTTCTCCAAAAATCTTAGAAATATTCCCTCTATTAATCTCATCAATAAATATGAAGAATTTTTTATTTGGCTCCTTTTTTGCTTTTATACACATATCTTTGAATATTCCGCAATGAAAATCAAATTGCATTGTACTTGAATTTTTATCTTTAAATGTTTCATCCTGCTTGCTTTTGTTTATTATAGGTCTTATCCCTTCAACAAATTCTTCATATGAGTATGATTGATGAAAAGTACAAAAAACGTAATAATCCTTTGCTAGAATACTTTTATCTGTCTGAATATTATTATCAAAAGAATTTATATTAATATCATAATGCTCGCATAATTCATTATATAATTTTTCACCATCATCAATTAATATAAATCCATTTTCTTGCCTTTCAAAATAATTATTTTCATGTCTCGCATATACCCCTTCTTTTCTGATTGCATTTTTTTGCATTTCACCTCTGATAGAACATATTAAAGATTTTTCATCTTTGTAGTTACTACTAATCGAAAACCATCTTTGAATAAGCGGTAATTTAGATATTTGAACATCAGTTAATGGTTTATTTTGTGAATTGTTGATTTTGAATGCAAATATTATTTTTTCAACCCAATTTAAATCGCAATTTAGCAATATATCATCATATATATTTGTGCTTTCATGGTCATCTGCAATTTGTGGATAGATATAATCTTTTATTATGTTTTCTAATTTGTACGTTTTACCTGTTCCAGGTGGACCATATAAAATTTGATTTAATGGAATATTAGTCATATTTGCCTCACTTTTTGTACAATTACTTAAATCTGTTTTTATATTAAAAAAAACATTATATAATTCTTTGTTAATTTTAAAGCAGTAACCAGTGTTAATATTATAGTTTTTATCTATCGGACTATTTTTATAAAAAACATTGATATTATGTTTTTTGATACTATTAACAAAATCAACTTTCATTATCGGTGATGATAACTCATTATAATTAACCTTTACAATTATGTTATTTTTATCATCTATATAATAAGCTTTAGTAACTTCAAGAGTTGCCTGAATACCTTTATTTTTATTGTAACTAACTATTTTATCTCCAACTTTTAGCTCTTTCAAAATTTGTCTATGTGGAGAACTTGTATTTGGTGCAATTAAAGAATTTTCTTTTTTTTCATTTAAGTAATTTTGGCTTTGACATACCCAATAATAATTTATTTCTGAATTATTATTAATCATATTTTTAGCACTATTATCATTTATAAAATTTTTAAAACTTATTAAGGCTCTTTTATAAGATACAATTGTGGAAGGATTTTTCCCTTCTCTTTCAAATCGTTCTTTTAAAATAGATAATAGATTTTCAAAGCTAGTATTATCTTTAAAAGATTCCCAATAATTAATTCCTAATTCATCAGCATGTTTTCGGGAATAATCAGCATCGGAATATTGAGTATTTGCATCAACTTTGCTTAATTTATTATTTGCTACTAGTTTATACAAATATTTTCTAAATTCATCACGAATTGCTTTAATATCTTCCATAGACCATTCCTTTTTTCTTTAGGGTATCACAAACATGATTTGAACGTATTTTGAACGTTTATAAAACGGGGTTTGAATTAATTTGGCAAATTATCCATTCCATAATCACAGAGATGAGATATTCTTGTTCGGTTTGGGTTAGTTCTCTGTGTTGGGAGAATTTGTGCCATTTTTCGATACCTCCACGGCAGCAGGTGGCGGTTGCGTGTTGGGCAATAAAAACAGGGTGACCTCGCATTGGAGTTTGTTTGCCGTCATTCACAGGTTCAGCCGGTGCAACCCTATCCCTAATAAAATCGCAGGCATGAGAACGTATCTTATCAAGTCCTTTATCCTTGATATATTCAAACTCTTTTGCTCGAAGCTTAAATCTGCTCCTGAATTTCGATTTTGCTAATCTGTCTAAAATATCCATAATCCCATTATAACAATAATAAAGCTTAAAGTTTCCATGATAATATTAAAATAGAAGAAGGAACTGACATGCATAAAAAATCAAATTTGGGTAAGCATACAAAAAATTCATTTATTGAAGCTAAAGCAATTCGCATATTATCGGAGTTCATTGAAGAAGGTGGAAATGCAAAAACTTTCTTTAATGAAAATGATAAAACTCCAAATCATGATGGGTTCTTTGAAATATTAGGAAGTGATAATGCTCCTAAAAAACAATTTATTGTGCAAATAAAAGGTACAGGAAATTTACAACCAATAAGTTCAGGAAAGAATAGAGGTAAATATAAATATGTTTTAAATACAAAGTTTTTTAATTATGTAAAAGAAAAAATAACAGAAAATCCTGCAATATATTTTGTTGTAGATACAGAAAATAATAAAATTTTTTGGATATATTTGTCGGATGAAAAATTAATGAGTTTAGATTTTGAAGGAAAACAAAAAATTACTTATTATCTTTCTGAGCAAGAAATATGTGATGATATTGCGAAATTTTTAAAGGAGCTAGATATTATAGCTTCTGAGCGAAATCAGCTTTTCTTGTACAAAACACCAGAAGAAATTGCTGAAATACAGGATGCCATATATTACATGAACAATTTATTTGATAATGATTTGAAATTTATTAAGGATCTTGCGTTCCCTAATTTATGGCGTTTTGGGATTGCTAATTCTAAGTTACCTCCAAATGATTTAACAATGACAATAGGTGATAAAGTTATAACGAATGATGTTAGCAGCAATGTTTTTTCTATTTATCCGCAAGAAAGAGGATTAAATGATAGTGGCATTAGAGAGGTTAATAGTTTCTTTAATGGAGTTAGCTTTTATCATTATATTGATATGTTAGGAACATCAACTCCAATGTCATATATTAACGATGTAATTTCTCAAATTCTGAAAGAATTTTTTGATACCTCTTTAATTATAAATCTATTACCTAAAAAGGTGGTTTCAGAAATATTATCAGAATATATTAAAAAATTTGAAAATTATTTTAAAATCAAAATAGGAAACCATATTTCAAAAATTGAAAAATCTATTCATATAATTGCAAAATACCTTATGTACATTCTAAACGAAGATAGTTTAACGGATAATGAAAACAAGTTAAAACAAAGTTTAAATATACCTATTTTGAGACAACAAAAATCCTATTTGGATATATCGATTGATCCTTTTTTTATTATTAGTGAAAGTAATTGCTGCAATAATTTTATAAATTTTTATAAAAATCACATCAAAGATAACATAACATCAATACAGCCATATGCTATTATTTTGAATTATTTAGAAAAGAATTTTATAGAATATATTGTCGCAATAGATAGAGCCAAAGCAATAAATATGAATAAAGTAACATTGCCCAAAATAGACAAACCAAAATTTATTTATGGATCAAAAGAAGATAAATATGGTGAAGTAAAAGAATATTGTGAAGATTGGTTTAAAAATTTAGAAAAAATATATTCGCAAACGTACAAATCTCTTTTTAGAGATGATACATACTTGAATTCTGGAGAATACCAGTATGAAATTATTAAACCCGTCATTGATTTATTGGCTTGGAATTTGGTTAAATATAAAAATAAAAAATTTCATATTAAAGAATGTGCTCAAAAAACAGATGTGTTTCATGATGAACATTGCATTGCCAGCCTGACAGGGTTAGGTTTGTATTCATTTGTTAATAGCGATAAAACATTATATTATTCAACAAAATGTTTATTATATCAGGGAATTTGTAAGAAACTTGATATTGAATGTAATGGAATTAATTTTAGTTATCAAGACAATAAAATTTTTGAAATTTAAACTTTATATATGTATCAGCTCATAAATCAAATTCAATTGGTCTTCAAAATTGGGGTTGAGTTCTTTCCATAAAAATACCGCAAGGTGGTGGTCGAGGTATTTTCGCATACTTGCCATAAACTTTTTGCGGTAAAGAATATTGTATAATCTTCGGGCTTCTTTAACTTCATCGGGTTGCTGACGTCGCTGCGGTAACTTAGATTTTAGAGGTTTTTGAGTGATAAAAACATTGTCATTATAGCAATACAAGCATATCGAAACATCCTTCATAAAAATCCTGACTTGTGGGACTTGGGGATCGGACTCAAAATGCACCGACAATTCCCGATATTGTTTATCAAAAATTTTTGCCCGAATATATTGATAAAAAGTTTCTGTAGTCGTATTTCCCATATTTGCAATTTTTGCGGTTTGAGAAGCAGGTATTCCAAAGCAAAAGCATTTATAAACAATCTCGATTTGCTCTGTTGTCGCTACGTTATAGACTTTCGGCAGCCGATTTAAATTCCTGCGGACTTTTGGTTCTTCTTCTCTGTAGTCCAGCATGAAATATTTGGGGAATATTCCCATCATCCCTTCTGTTTGGTACTTTTTTCTTTTTGAATGAAATGCAGAATATGAAACCTTTATTTTTGGATTCTTTAGCGGAATTAATTCCAAAAAACTCCGTAGTTCTCTACAATTCATACCTTCTGTGAGTTTAAAAAGTTTTAGGTATCTATATATAAACTCTTTTCCTCTGTCTGAAGCTACAACATACAAGCGTTCTTCTTCTTTGTTATGAAAAAGTTTTTTAACCTCTTTATCCATCGCACGCCGTTTGGAATCTTCTAAAAAATCGTAGAGTTTTAGGGACGAGCGTTTGATTAAATATTTTCCATTCAAGTCAGGTTCTTTATTAGGTTTTACGATATAATTTCCTTTAAGGCAGTTTCTTTTAACTGTTTCTTCCTGAATATTCAGCAGTCGAGCAACCTCAGGTATCGTAAGCCAAATATCTGAATCGCTGCTTTGACTTGTGGGGAGAGGCTTATTCACACGTTTTTTGAAATTTGTATACAGATATTCTGTATTTGATATCTTTTTAATTTGATTCAAAGTTTCTAAATCATTAAGAGCTTTTTGAATTGTTTTTTCATTTTCTTCAAGCATTGGCAGAATGTCAGGCAGAGTAAATTTGTTGAGCCCCTTTGCTATTTTAAGAATTTTTATTTGTAAGTTCAATTTCTTCTGCGTCAGCATCGTCATTTTTTAGCACCTCCTTCAATGTTATTCCGTCTATTTCCTTTATTCCGTTTGATTTTGCGACCTGTTCCGCTTTACTGATAGTTTTTACCAATTGCCTGAATCGATTTGTGCGAGTATATAAAAGTTTTTTGGCACAATCCGTAAACTGAACTTCTGATAATTGGTCGATTATTGAAGTTATATCTTGTTTAGAGAACGGCTCAAATTTTATAATTTCCAATAATCTATCGTATAAATGTTTATGCCGTTGGAGCCTTTTATTTGCCGTACCCATCCCGACTAAAACAATAGGAACATTCGTTTTATCGTGAATATCCCTTAAAGTTTCAACCGCCCGAGAATCAATAGTCAAATAGTCCGTTTCATCTACAATAATGGTTTTTGGTGTTTTGATTAATTGCGATACAACTTGATTGAAGATATCCGAGAACTTGTTATAAGGAATCTCGCCTATTTCTTCAACCATCTCTTCTAATAACCACCTCGCGGACATAAGGTTAGCACTTCTGATTAGTATTGCATCATTTTGTGCTGCCCACCAAGTAATTGCGTAAGTTTTTCCAAGACCCGGCTCACCATAAACAAGTCCCATACCTGGAACTCCGTCTTCTCTTTCTTTCAGACGGTTCATCATCGAGATTAATTGTTTTACGTTTTTCGTTTTTACGAAGACCTTTTTCATTACTGCTCCTTTCCGTATATTTCTTTGTATTCATCTGATTTTATGTAGTTTGCAAGCCACGTTCTATCTTCAGGACAAACACAGCCATTCTGCATATGCCATTCGTAGCGTTCGTAAGAAGATTTAAATATTGGCCTTGCAACAATTGAGGTCTTAACTTTTGGCTCAAAATCTTTCTTTGGTTTTGATTCAGGTTGAACTGTTATTTCTTTAATCGGCCAGGGTTGAGGTAATTGAATATTTTGCATCAATTCTTTTTCAAGATAATCCATATCTTCTAAATTGAAATGTTCGCGAACTGCCTTAATTGTTTTCCTGCGAAGCTTCTGTTGCTTTTCAATCTTTTGCTTATAGTCCTCGATATCTTTAATATCGCCCATTTGGTAAGCAAGCGGATGGGTTTCGGTTATGCGGTTTGCCTTACAAATAAATTCGCCTTTCATTGAATAGACTTTGATATACGAAAGGTCAAACAAACTGTACTTTATAACCGTTTTTTCTTTGATACCATAAAGTGCCTCGTCAAAATAATCCGCCTTCAAGAACCTGATTCCGTTTCTTCCGATACTCTTTATTTCTTGTGCCATCATCAAATCATCAAGCGAGTTTTCATCAATATTTTGTTTTTCAATTTCGTTTAAAACCTCTTGAATTGTTTTATCTTTATTGTTTGGACAAGGTTGGGAGTGCTTAAATTCAAGCCATTTATCTATCATTTTTAAAGCATGTTCAATGGTTGGGGTAAAGCCGAATTTTTCGTGGATATTTTTGTGTAACTTTTCGTTTCGCATCAAATATGCCGGCTTATTTTCAATGCTTGTCCCGATATAGCTTGGAATGAGCTTTTCAAAACTTTCCTGAAAATCCAAAAAGAAACGCTCGATGACTTTGGCTCGAGCGTTGTATGGAGTGGCATAGACTGGTTTTATCCCAAGTTTGTTATAGACTCCTGTAAACCCAAGTTCTTCAAACTTTTTATCACCGTTAAAGAATTTGCTTTTAAAGGCTCTGCCGTTATCCTGATAAACGTATTCGGGGATGTGATACATCTTTAATATCGCATTCCTTAGAGCCGATGCTATATTTTGCGTACATTCTTCAAGCATAATATCGTACCAGACAAGTCCGCTCGATTTCCAATCCAAGAACCCGAGCAGAGTTGCTCGGCAGGGCTTCCCTGTAAATGGATTTATTACTTGGAAGTTGAGTGTATGCCCATCGGCCACAAGCACTTGTCCTGCTTTTAAAAGTGCTGCGTTTCTTACAATAAAGGGGCTCACTTTATCCTTTAAAGCTTTTTCGCCGTCTCGAGCAAGTGTCCATTTGTCAAAGTTATTATCCCTGAACCATTCTGCATATCTTCTAAATGTAGTATCTTTTGGTAAAATTTCCTGCCCGCGTTCTTTTAGAATATGCTTTGTTAAAGAAATCGCTTTACCTATTGAAAACGCACTTGGTGATAACAAAATCTGTATAAATATTTTAATTTGTTCTTCATTTAAGGTTGTTCGGTATTCTTTTCTTGTTGAATATTTATATTGCCCAACAAGTGCCGTCCAATCTTTGTTATAATCTAAAAGTGCTCGCCAGCGATAAAGCGAACCGATTGAGACTTTACCTAAAATCCTAAAAATCTCTTCCTGAAACATCCCTGTGTTATATAATTGCAAAAATTCTTTATCTGGTACGTTGCCGCCCGTTTTCAATTTATCTCTTTTGTATTCTTTCCTAAAATCAAGCCAAGCATAAATCAGATCATACTTTGCAAGTGCGATTTTTCTTTGGTTTTCGGATATCAACTTTTCTTGTTTAATATTGAGGTTTGATAGCTCAATAACCTCATTATCGCACGTTTTATAATCGTCATAATATTCTTGAAAGTATTTAAGCTGAAGTTCTTCTTCAAGCGTTGATAATTTTATTTTGTATGTTTTCCCGCCTCTTATATTTTCAACCTTGTATTCATATTTATTCTGATTTAGTGCAAGCCGAACTGCTCTGCGAGTAATGTTTTTGAGTTTCGCTAAAGTCTCAACATCAATCCAAATGTCATTATTATTAATGTCTGCCATACCGTATCCTTATTTATTATTGAAGATACTGTATGTTAGACTGGTTTCTCTCAAATTGGAAGTGTTTGAGGGGGAAATGTGTCAGATTGTGTTATACCATCCTCGCTTTATAAAATTGTTAAAAGCAACAAAATGGTAAAGTGTACTTTATAAAAATGTTTCCAATATATAAAGATGTATTTCAAGTATTTACATGTAAATACTTGAAATTATATAAGATATAAGTTATACTATAAATATGGATACTACTAAATCAAAAATGAAAAAGAAAATATTATCCGATTCAAATTATGACAAAATTTGGTCTATTGACGATTTTAAAGAATTCCCTCGGATGGATGTTTTAAAAGCATTTAGCGATTTAGTTAAAGATGGGGTATTAAAAAGAGCAAAGCGCGGCTTTTATTTTAAGAGTAAAAAAATAGTTCTGGGCGAAACCTCATATACAGATATACAATTAGCTTTGTCAAAAGCAAAAAGCAAATGTGATTTTTATTGTATATCCGGACTCGCCGGTTATAATGAACTTGGTTTAACAACACAAGTACCGAATAATATTGTAATTGCTTGTGATTATAATTTAAGATCAGAAGATAAAATAAAATATATCTACAGGAAAAAGCCTGTTAATGGCGGCAAAACTGAGCGAATTGTACTTGATGCAATTATTGATATTAAAACTATTCCCGATACAACAATAGAAAAAACAATTAATCAAATAAAAATATTAATTAAAAACAACAAGGTTAGTTTAAAATCACTTGTTAAATCGGCTTTTTATGAGACAACAAGAGTTAAATCTGTTATAGGAGCAATTGCAGAAGAATTTGATTTTGAAAGTGATTTATTAAATAAATTAAAAAATTCTCTGAACCCTTTGTCTATGGTATACTTAAACGTAGGGAATGCGTTAATGTATGCCAATAATTGGCAGATAAGGGCTGATAGGAAATGAAATACCTACACGAGCATGAAGATTTTAAATATTTTATAATTGAAGCTGCTAAGCAAGTAAACTTAAGTGAGTTTATTGCAGAGAAAGATTATTGGGTTACATATCTTCTTAAAAATCTTGTTAAATCAGAATTTGCAAATGAATTTGTATTTAAAGGAGGAACTTGTTTATCTAAAGCATATAATCTTATTGAAAGATTTTCTGAAGATATTGACTTATTAATGATTGAAACTGATAAAACGCAATCTAAAACTCAAAAAGAAAAACGCTTGGTTGCTCTCAGAGAATATATTAACTGCTTAGAATGTTTAAATTGCGATAAAGCTAATAGCAAACGTGCGCAATTATATGCAGCATTTAAATTTATTTTTCCAACTGTAAGTACAAATATTACCGACTCTGTCGGAAAAGAAATTTTGCTTGAGCCAGGATATAGAGGTGGCACTGTTCCTGAAATTCAAAAGAAACCAATTACATCTTATGTAGAAAAACTTGTTGACGGTAAATTAGAAGGTTATGATACAAAACATTTTGAAATAAATGTATTATCGGCTGAGCGTATTTTTGTTGAAAAAGTCTTTGCTTTAAAAGAAATTTATGACAAAGATAATGGTGAAACTCTACAAAAGAAAACGCGCCATTATTATGATATTTATAAACTATTGCAAACTAATGAAGTTCAAGCTTTATTAAACGATAAAACTAAATTAGAAAGCATCGTTGCTGATATTAATGAAATAAGTCATAAATATTATGATTTAGAACCTGTAGTTTGGGATGATTTGATTAATCATATCGCTCTAAAACCTGATGGCGAATTGTTTAACAATTTAAAACAGGGCTATAAAAATGATAAATTCCTATATTATAATCAAATTGAATTTGAAGAAATAATATCTGCATTAAAGAATTTATAATATATAGGTAATAAGTTTCTAACTAGATTATTACATATAAGTTATATTCTCATTTTGCCATGTTTTAAGGGGAAATGTGTTGTTTTGTGTCTGATTATATCTGAATTTTAAGCAGAAAATTTTATAAAACTGCTTTTGAACACCTTTTAAACGCAATTTAAACACAGTTTGAATTCATAATTTTGCAAAAACCTGTAAATTTCTCTCAATTCTGCTTCCAGCTTTGAGGAGTAAAATTAATCCGATATTTTTTACACATACTTTTAGAAAAGTCATATATAAGTTTTGGAATTTGTTTCGATAAAATATTTGAAAAATAAAGTCAGGGAAGCAACTTCCCACTTTAAAAATCACTTCCGACTTAGGGGTAAATATAATAGAATTATGCGAAACAATTAAAATTCTAAAAGGCACAATTTGCGGGGTTCTTTCGAGTTGGATATAAATTCTGACTGACAAATTGCACAAAATGTCCGCTTTTTGCACTCGGCTACAATTCAAATATAATAGGGAAACTTGGCAATTTTATAAAATTTTATGGAAAGATACCGGACATTTTCGTCCTAATAACCGGACATTTCGGACTTTTCAAAACCCCGACTCTCAGACTTGGGGAAGCGGGTACAATTCAAACACAAAGCTAAACATAGCGATTAAACTTTGCAAAAACCGATTTCAAAAGTGTCCGAAAAACTATAGTTGCAAAATACCGGCATTATTGAAGAATGTTGCAAAAAATACTGAATCTTTGCCTAATAAAATCTTTATCCTGTTACTATAACAAAATATCCGCAGAGATGCCGCTGACGCGAGTTTGCAGGTAAGTTCAAGCGTATTAGCATAACTTTCTACAATTAAAACTCTAATTCTCTTAAAACTCGCGTGAACAGTGACAAAACAAATTTTTATAATAAATACTACACTAGAATCGGATATTTACATTGGCTACTTCATAAAATATACCATGCAAGGGCGGCCGCCGGTATCGTAATTTATTTGTTCTATAACTTCACTGTTTTTTGTTAAATAGTGCATGTATTTTCGAACCGTAACTTTTGAAATATCCAAAAATGCGGCAATCTGTTCTGATGTATGTCCGCTATTTGTATCTTCTCTTAAGTATTCGCGGATTTTGTCTAATGTCTTTTCTTGAATACCTTTTGGAAGTTCAAAATTATTATTCCCCAAATGTTCGCTATTCATAATTTCATCAATTTTTTTCTGATCCAGAACGCAAACATTATTTTTTTGAACTCTACACTCAACGAATTTGTCCAGTGCTTGTTGAAATCGTTCTTGTACAAAAGGTTTGACAAGGTAATCAATGACCCCAAAGTTTAAAACCGTATCAAGGGTATTTTTATCATTTGATGCCGTAACCATAATTATATCAGTAGTAATTTCTTCCGTTCTGATTTTTTTTAGCAAAGATAAACCATCTAACACTGGCATATAAACATCAAGGATAGCCAAATCCACTTGATTTTCTGACAAATATTTGAACGCATCATTCCCGTTCCTGAAAGATTGAACAACATAAAAACGGGAATCTTGCTCAACATAATGAGTATTTATCATTGCAACCATAGGGTCATCTTCTACGATTAAAACCTTGTACATTTATTACCTCTTATTCATAATATTTAGGTGCTAATTTCATTGTTTGGAAAAATTCCCAATCGTGAGCAGGAAAGACTTTTGCATCATATTTTTTAGCCAAATGTCTTACTTTTTCGATTGATTTTAAGAAACTTACACTATCATACATAAAACCACTCATTTGGGCAGGTGGTCCAAAAATTTCTGATGTATAAACACAATCTTGAGGAAGAATTATAGTTTGTCCTTCAAGATGAACAACAAGCCCTAAGAGATTTGGAGTATGACCGGCAAGACAAACTACTTCAACCCCTTTTGCAAGTTCAAAATCCTCATCAACCAAATGATATTGTTTTACGGGTGCTTCCAAATCTCCTTTTATATAACCGCCATGAGTTTCTCTATCAGGGTTCATGTGAACTTTTGCAAGTCCATATTTGTAATCTTCCCCAGGAACATAAACATCAGCGTGAGGGAATAAATTGATATTTCCTGCGTGGTCTAAGTGCATATGAGAAAGTACAACTGTTTTAATATCTTCCGGTTTAACTCCGCAAAGTTTAAGTTGATTTTCCAATCTTTCTTCATCTTTTTGATAAAGCGGATAAATTTCTTGCATAGTTTTGGGCCAATAACCGTTCATGGCTTCAGAGTTTGAACCTGTGTCATATAAAATATAACCATCATCTGTTTCAATTAAATAAGCCATTACAGGCAGTTTAATCCATTCATTTTGAACATGCGGATTAGAGCGTGTTCCAAGTGTTGCACATGCAACAACGGTATTTTTATCGGTTTCTAAATACCCTGTATTTAGTGCATAAAGTTTCATCATTTCCCTTCTTTCTTAAATTTAACGGTGAATTTTGTTTCTATTTCCATTTCTGACGTAACCGAAATTTTACCGTTATAAGTCTCAATCAATGATTTAACAACAAAAAGTCCCGTTCCTCTAGAATTACTTTTTGTCGAAAATCCGTCTTTGAATATTTTTTTCAAATTAGATTTTTTTATTCCGTTGCCATTATCGCTTACGACAATTTTTATTTCTTTTGGCGTTGATAAAATAGATACATATATTTTTTTGTTGGAAACAGCTGTTGAATTTAGTGAATCCATCGCATTTTCGATTAAATTTCCAAGCACTGTTATAAAAACATCTGACGGAATTCTTGTATCGTTTTCTTCCAGTGAACTTGATGAATCCAATGCAAAATGGATGCCAAGTTCTGATGCTCTAGCAAATTTCCCAATCAAAAGAGCGGCAATAGATGGAATTTTAATTTGTTTAATAATGGTACTTATTATCTCTTTTTGTACCATACTGACATTCATAATGTATTCAACTGCTTCATCATATTTTTTCATTTGGATTAAGCCTAAGATTACATGTAATTTATTCACAAAATCGTGATTATTTGCTCTCATTGATTCGACAAGATGTTTAACCCCAGTCAAATTTTCTGCAAGTTGTACGACCTCAGTTCTGTTTCTAAAAATAGCAAATGCTCCAACGATTTCACCATTATCATAAATTGGCATTCTATCAGAAATTACGTAATCATTTTTTAATGATTTCATCTGCACATTGAATTCTTTTTTGCCTGTTGTTAAGAGTTCACCTAATCTTGATGCAGGATAAATCTCATTCAAATCTTTACCGATAGGTTTACTTTCTGTTATATGCAGCATTGGAATTGCTGATTTGTTTATAAATATAACTTTTTTGTTTTTATCAATCGCTAAGATGCCTTCCTCTAATGCCATAAGGATATCTTCACGCAATTTAAACATTTCAAGTAATTTATTTTCATCCATAATTTTATTTTACCTTGAAATTACAACTTTGCTATTAAATATTAGGAAATTTATACGCATCTTCAATATCAACAGGCATTTCCTTGTACTCACAAGTGTTTATAGCCTTATCAAGATAATCGTACAATTCCTGTTTAAATTTCGGATGTGCACAATTTTCGATAATTGTTTTGGCTCTTTCTATAGGGTCTAAACCTCTCAAATCTGCAACCCCTTGTTCTGTAATAAGTGCGTGGATTTCATGGATTGTATGGTCAACGTGACTAACAAGTGGAACAATACAAGAGATTTCTCCATTTTTTGCAGTAGATTTTGTGATAAAAATTGATAGTCCAGCATTTTCGCAATAATCGCCAGAACCGCCGACACCATTCATCAAACGACAACCGTTAATGTATGAAGAATTAGTGTTACCATAAATATCTGCCTCAATAACTGTGTTAATCGCAATTATACCAAGTCTTCTGATAACTTCGGGGTGGTTACTGATTTCTTGCGGTCTTAGTACAATTTTATCTTTATATTTTTCAAAGTTTTTAAAGAACTCATCAATCTTATCCCAAGAGATTGTCAAGGACGTACCCGATGCACATTTAACTTTTCCTGCCTCAATAAGGTCGAAAATTGAATTTTGCAAAACTTCTGAATATACTGTTAAATCTTCAAAATCAGAATCTTTCAAACATTCTAAAACTGCATTTGAAACACTGCCGACACCTGCCTGAATGGGAGGAAGCGGATTACACAATCTTTTATGTTCAACTTCATTTTTCAAAAAGTTAACCAAATTTTTAGCCATAGCATCAAATTCCGCATCAGATGGTACAACTTTCCTTCCATTATCAGGAATTGTGCTGTGAACAACAGCAACAACTTTATCAAAATCACATTTTATATAAGGTGTTCCAATTCTATCGTCAACTTTTGTAATTGGAATAGGTTTTGTATATGGAGGATTTTCAGGAGAATAAACATCATGAACCCCTTCTAAAGACGCTGGAACATAAGTGTTTACTTCAATTATAATTTTGTCCGCACATTCTGCATATATGTTAGAAGTACCAACAGAAGTTGTCGGAATAATATTTCCGTTTTCATCAATCGCAGTTGCTTCAATTATTGCGACATCAACATGGTTTAAGAAATTTCTTTTTACCCATACAGGCATCAAACCAAGCGGAACATCATGATAGCCGACTTTCCCGTCATTAATCGCATTTCTCAAATCTTTATTGGTTTGGTAAGGAATACGTTTTTTTAAAGCTCCTTTTCTTGCAAGTTCACCATCAAACTCATCTCCGAGAGAAGCTCCTGAATAAACTGTTAAATCAAGCCTTTCACCGTTATCTGCACGTTTGGCAAGCTCTCCTGCAATAACTTTAGGATAACCTGCAATCGTAAAACCACTAACACCAAGTGTCATATTAGGGTTTATAAACTTTGCAGCCTCAGCCGGTTCCATAACTTTAGTTAAATATCTTTTATCTCTAATTCTTTTTTCAAATTCTTTGTCCACCGTCTTTACCTCACTTACTCTTTCATTTACCAATAATTTATCATATTGATAAAATTTGTATGTACTAACGAAATTAAAAAAAGAGTTTGGAAAGTAAAGAAAGTTTTAAATAACGCAAAAAAAATTTTTATACTTACAAAAGAATGTACAAAATTGAATTACAAAACTAACATATTGCTATAGGTTGAAATTGTAAGAAAGGAAATATAAAAATGGAAAACGAAATTAGTGCAGAAGAATTGATTAATTCGTTAGTTGAAAAAGCTCATAAAGCTCAACAAGAATTTGAATCATTTTCTCAAGAACAAACAGATGCTATTGTCAAAGAAATTGGTAAAGTCGTTTATGATAGAGCTGAAGAATTAGCCAGAATGACAGTTGATGAAACTAAAATGGGTGTTTATGAAGACAAAGTTGCAAAATGCCACGGTAAATCAAAATGTATTTGGAACAGTTTGAAAGGCAAAAAATCAGTAGGGATTATTGAAGAAAATAAAGAAACAGGAATTATCAAAGTTGCAAAAGCAAAAGGTGTAGTTGGTGCAGTAACCCCTGTAACAAATCCTGTTGTAACTCCAATGTGTAATATTATGTTTGCTATTAAAGGTCAAAACGCAATTATTATTGCTCCGCACCCAAGAGCAGAACATGTAAACAAATACGTTGTAGATCTGTTTAGAGAAATTTTGAAAAAACACAACGCTCCTGTTGATTTAATTCAAACAATCGAAAAATCATCAATTGATGCTACAAATGAATTAATGAAAAAAGTTGATGTAGTTGTAGCAACAGGCGGTGGCGGTATGGTTAAAGCTGCTTATTCATCAGGTCACCCTGCATTAGGTGTTGGTCCTGGTAACGTTCAAGTTATTATGGATAGAGGAATTGACTACGAAGATGCCGTTAAGAAAATTATCATCGGCAGAACTTTTGATAATGGTATCATTTGTTCAGGTGAACAAGCCGTATTCATTCCAAAAGAAGATTTTAATAAAGTTCTTGACTTGTTTAGAAAAAACGGCGTATTTGTTGTTGAAGATGAAGCATCAATTAAGAAATTTGCTGATACAATCTTCCCTGAAAACGGTCCAATCAATAGAAAAATTGTTGGTCAATCTGTTCAAACAATTGCAAAACTTGCTGATGTTGAAGTTCCGGAAGGTACAAGAATGATTTTGATTAAGGCAAGGGCAATCGGTAAAGGCAACGGCGAACCTTTATGTCGTGAAAAAATGTGTCCTGTAATGATTACTGCTCCTTACGATACATTTGAAGATGCTATTAAACTTGCTCAATCAGATTTGGAATACGAAGGAAAAGGTCATACAGCATCAATTCATTCAAATGATATGGAACATGTTCGTTATGCAGGTGAAAATTTGACGGTAAGTCGTTTAATTGTTAACCAATCCTCATCAACAGGTGCAGGCGGCAGTTTGTATAATGGCTTTGCTCCAACTACAACATTAGGTTGTGGTTCTTGGGGTAACAACAGTATTTCAGAAAACTTGAATTACACTCACTTAATTAACGTTTCTCAAATCGGACTTTATAATAAGGATAAAAAAGTTCCGACAGATGAAGAAATTTGGGCTTAAATTTGTTGTTATAATAAATTCCGGATTGCATAATGTAGTCCGGAATTCTCCTAAAAGAAAGGATTTTTAATCATGAAACAGTTAATATTAAAACCGGAATTGCATAAATTCCAAACTTGCAAAGAATTTGCAAAAGAATTTGAATTGGGAGAAGATGATTTAATTCTTACAAATGAATATATTTTTAATCCATATTTCAAAGAATTAAATTTGCCTGTAAAAACAATTTTCCAAGAAAAATTCGGTGCAGGTGAACCAACAGACATTATGGTTGATGCAATTATTAATGAAGCCGCAAAACATACTTTCAAAAGAATAATTGCAATTGGCGGTGGTACAATCATTGATATAGCAAAAGTTTTGGCAGTAACAAACGGAGAATCTGTCGATAAATTATACGACAAAAAAAATGAATTAAAGAAACATTATGAACTAATTATTATCCCTACAACTTGTGGTACAGGCAGTGAAGTTACAAATATTTCAATCATCAACAGAACAAGATTGGGTGTAAAAATGGGATTGACTTCGCCTGAAATGTTTGCAGAAAAGGCAGTTCTAATTCCTGAACTTTTGAAATCATTACCGTTTAAAGTTTTTGCAACAAGTTCAATTGACGCTTTGGTACATTCTGTTGAATCAAGTTTATCCCCAAAAGCAACCGATTATTCCAAATTATTTGGTTATAAAGCTATTGAAATGATTATCACAAGCTATCAAAGACTTGTTAAAGAAGGTAAAGAAATTTTGCCTGATTTGATGGATACATTCTTGACGGCAAGCAACTTTGCTGGTATTGCGTTTGAAACAGCAGGTTGTGCAGCTGTTCACGCATTGAGTTATCCATTGGGTGCAAAATATCACGTTCCTCATGGAGAAAGCAATTATGCTGTATTTACTGGTGTTTTGAAAAATTATATGGAAATTAAACAAGATGGCGAAATCGCAGCAATGAATGAATTTTTAGCAAACCTTCTTCATTGCGATATAAAAGTAGTTTATGAAGAACTAGAAAACTTGTTGAATTCTGTATTGCAAAAGAAACCTTTGCACGAATACGGTGTAACTGAAAAGGACGCAGAAGATTTCGCTGAAAGCGTAATGAAAACTCAAGGGCGTTTGATGGCAAATAATTTTGTTGTATTAGATTATGATAGAGTATTAAAAATTTATAAGGAGTTGCTATGAGCTTATTAGAAGCCGGTATGATGGCAAGCTTTGGATTAAGTTGGCCGATTGCAGCATACAAAACTTATAAATGTAAATGCGTACATGGAAAAAGCCTTACTTTTTCATATTTAATTCTATTTGGATATATTTGCGGAATTTTAAATAAACTTTTGCATAATAATGACTATGTAATTTGGATATATTACGCAAATGCAGCGTTTCTGTTGATAGATATGTTTTTGTATTACAGATATAAAAATAATCCGGCCCCCAAAACTGCCGAACTTCCGATAGAAATAAACGAAGAAGTGGAAATTGATTAACAAAAAACAGCATACTTAAAGTATGCTGTTTTTATTGTATTAAATTTTTATTTTGTTGATATAGCAAAATATTCACAGGAAGCCACTGACACGAATTTGCAGGTGTGCTTCAGTATCACATATTTAGTATTTTATAAGTTTCAGTGAAATATAAAAACCCAGTTATTACTTGTTTATCAATGTTTATTAGGATATTTTTCTTAAATATTCTATTTGTTTAAAAACTGACATATTAACCACATTCGTTATTTCTTTATAGAATTTACTTACAAAAATTTCCAGCGTCTTCTGGTGGGTGGAGCCATAAAGGAGATGTCTTTGACATCTCCTTTATTTTATTAATTTAGTCAAATGCTACATTAAAATTTTAGCTAAAAGACTTTTTTGTGGGGCTAAAATTTTAATAAGTCAGATATCGTTAAGTCAAAAGCTTTTGCAATTTGGTTTACTTTTGTCAGGGTAACATCGTTTTGTGCTGTTTCAATATTCCCAAGGGTTGAACGCTCAATATTTGCTCGGAATGCAAGTTCATCTTGAGTAAAACTGTTCTTTTTTCTTAGTTCTTTAATTCGTTTTGCTAATTTTTCTAATAAGCTCTTGTCCATAACTAAATTGTCCGCTATAATGACAAAGGAAACAAACCGTAGTACGGACAAAGAAAGATAAAGTTATGTTTGTAAAAAAGATACTAATTGATTTAGATGGGGTATTGAATGAATATGGTAAGGGCAATTTTGATGAAAACTTTATTCCGGATATAAAAGATGGCGCTTATGAATTTATTGAAAAACTTTCTCAATTTGCTGATCTATATCTGTTTACTACAAGAAATCTGATGCTTTCTACCAAGTGGTTAATGAAAAATAATTTAGATAAATTTTTTAAAGATGTTACGAATATAAAAATCCCATCGTATTTGTATATTGATGATAGGACTATTTGTTTTAAGGGGGATTATAAAAATACATTAGATGAAATTAGAAACTTTAAAGTTTACTGGAATAATTAATAATATATTCATTCGTCCATTTTAAAATTCTTTTCATAAATGATAGCAAAATTTATTATTTAGCGTTATTATAGTAATATTTTATTTAGTCAAAGGAGAATAATATGAAAGTAAATAATGTACAAAATACTCGTGCTAATATAAATTTTAAAATGGCATTAAAAATAAATCCTAAATTACGTCCCGAAGTTGAAAAACTTGGTCCTAAATGGGTTGAATATTTTGAAAAATTGGGAAAAAGGGTTGAAAATGTAAAACATTATGATGTTTGTTTTGAAGATAGTGTTTATACCCCAGCGGTGAGATCAGTTGAGAATCCTCAAAAAAATTACTATTCAGCACTGCAACGTGAAGAAGACCAATTAGGTCGTTTTGTTTATTTAACTTGTGGAGATGAAACTTATGGATTTTATAATCCAAATGAACCAGAGATATTTCGTTCAATCTATGGCAAGGAAGCTCCGAAGAAGTATGCCTCTTTTAGAGGAATATATGATTCTGGGGTTCAAGCTGCGGAATTATCTAAATTATTAGAAAAACAAAAACTTCAAAGAATTGCAGATATGAAAACTAAAGAGGCTGCTAAATTGCTAAAAGAGGCTCAAATACTAAGCGAAAAAGAGAAATTGAATAAATCAATAGATAATTTATTTGACAAATACGCAGGGGAGATTCCTGAAGAACCAACGAAAAAGAAATCTTTTTGGAGTAAACTTTTTAGCTTTTGTAAATAAATGTAACAAGATGTAATAAAAGATTAAAGTTTTTAGTGTTTTATTCCGTATATAGAAATATCAGTTAAAAATACTGACTTTTTAGTTCATTTGAATGGAAAGGGGCGAAGAGCCCCTTTTCTTATTGTCATTTTGGGGGTTCAGTTGTTCATAGGATTGAGAAATTGAGCAAGATATTTTATAATGATGATATAGTATAGTTTATCAAAACATGGAAAGGAAGTATAAACATGTCAAAACGCAGTCATAGAGCTAGTTTCGGGGGGGG